>Ga0247844_1000879_pt1 | contig 59842 bp, 47 predicted proteins | sample LaCtaG_FD_192421 | JGI IMG/M metagenome (GOLD analysis project Ga0247844, IMG submission 192421) | Freshwater microbial communities from meromictic Lake La Cruz, Castile-La Mancha, Spain - LaCruzMarch201714.5m_1 | ecosystem: Environmental > Aquatic > Freshwater > Lake | place: Spain: Castile-La... | reverse complement strand
CCGTTTTTTTTGATGATTGGAGAAAAACAGTAAAAGCACTTTTTTTATTCATAACCTTTGATTTGCTGCAAAGGTAATGAATATGGGCAATCACAAAGATTTCAGCCTGATTTTTGACCTATACGCCAGAATTCGGGATTTTATTCCCCTTTTGGGGCAATTGGTAATACCGCCAAATTCAATTCATCCAATTGTGATTGATCCAACACAGCCGGTGCATCCATCATTACGTCGCGACCCGAGTTATTTTTAGGGAAAGCAATACAATCGCGGATACTGTCCAACCCTGCAAAAAGAGAAACCAATCGGTCCAAACCAAAGGCCAATCCACCGTGAGGCGGCGCACCATATTGGAAAGCACTCATCAGGAATCCAAACTGCGCTTCAGCTTTTTCTGGCGTAAAACCAAGGTGATGAAACATCTCTTGTTGTACTGCACGATCATGAATACGGATAGAACCTCCACCTAACTCTACACCGTTTACCACCATGTCATACGCATTGGAACGAACCGCTCCTTTGTTGGTTTGCAACAATGGTAAGTCTTCAAGCATAGGTGAAGTAAATGGGTGGTGCATAGCATAATAGCGATCTGTTTCTTCATCGTATTCAAACAATGGGAAATCGATAATCCACAGTGGTGCAAACACATTCTTGTCACGAAGCCCTAACCTACCTCCTATTTCCAAACGCAATTCGCACAAGGCTTTTTGGGTTTTTCGCATGTCGCCAGACATCAAGAAAATTAAATCTCCGGGTTGTGCGTTGAACTCAGCGGCAATCAGTTTTAGGTCTTCCGGAGCATAGAATTTGTCTACCGAAGACTTGAAAGTTCCGTCCGCTTCGCAACGAATGTACACCAAACCTTTCGCTCCTATTTGTGGACGTTTTACAAAATCGGTCAATTCGTCCAGTTGTTTGCGGGTATAACCAGCGCAACCAGTGGCACAGATACCGGCCACGTAAGGAGACGAATCAAAAACCACAAAATTATGACCCGAAACCACTTCTTTCACTTCCACGAACTTCATGTCGAAACGAATGTCTGGTTTGTCAGAACCATAATACTTCATACCGTCGGCCCATGTCATGCGTGGGAACGCTTCGGCGAAATCAATATTTTTTACAAACTTGAAAAGGTGTTTCATCATACCTTCAAAGATGTTCAATACATCTTCCTGGTCTACAAAAGCCATTTCACAGTCTATTTGTGTAAACTCTGGTTGACGGTCGGCACGTAAATCCTCGTCGCGGAAACACTTAACGATCTGGAAATAACGGTCGAAGCCCGACACCATCAGCAATTGTTTGAACAATTGTGGCGATTGTGGCAAAGCATAAAACTGACCTGGATTCATACGTGATGGAACCACGAAATCTCGTGCGCCTTCTGGCGTTGAACCAATCAGCACAGGCGTTTCCACTTCCAAAAAGTCCATATTGTCGAGGTAACGACGTGTTTCGAAAGCAATGGCATGGCGCAATTCAAGATTCTGACGCACCGCATTGCGACGCAAATCCAAATAACGGTATTTCATGCGAATATCGTCGCCTCCATCGGTGTTATCCTCTATGGTAAACGGCGGTGTTTTCGACTCGTTGAGTATAATCAATTCAGAAACAAGGATTTCTACATCACCGGTTTCCATGTTAGCGTTTTTGTTGCTGCGTTCGGCTACTTCACCGATTACCTGAATCACGAATTCGCGACCAAGCTTGTTGGCAATTTCGAATAATTCGGCATTAACGTCCTGATTCAATACTAATTGTGTGATTCCGTAACGGTCACGAATATCCACAAAAGTCATACCGCCCATTCTTCGGGTACGTTGCACCCAACCCGCCAAGGTTGGTTTCTGTCCTACATTGGCAATACGTAATTCGCCGCAAGTGTGTGTTCTGAACATAATTCTATATAATTAATAATGAACAATTAATAATGAATAATTAATTGATTTGTATTGCTTTACAATCTTATTTACACTCTTTTTGTTTTAAAAATCAATCATTACATTTTACCATATAAGACTGGCTAACAAAAGTAGTAAAAATTCCTTATAGGACAGTCATTTATGATCTAATTTGAAATAAAAAAGATGTAAAGAACTTATTCTCCACATCTTATTTTAATCTTTATAAATCAGTTACCCTACTGTTACTTCAGGGCTAATTTTCTTTACAAGTCCTTTCAAAACATCGCCTGGTCCTAGTTCAATAAATTCAGTAGCACCATCTGTCACCATGTTTTTCACGGTTTGTGTCCAACGTACCGGGGCAGTCAACTGATCAATCAAGTTTTGTTTGATGGCTTCAGCTTCTGTTTGCGGATAAGCATTTACGTTTTGGTATATTGGGCAAATTGGTGTGCTAAAGGAAGTTGCATTAATGGCAGCTTGCAATTCTTCGCTGGCTGGTTGCATCAATGGAGAGTGAAAAGCACCACCTACAGGTAATTTCAATGCACGTTTCGCTCCTTTTTCTTTCATCAATTCACAGGCTTTGTCGATTCCTTCGATAGAACCGGAAATAACCAATTGTCCGGGACAGTTATAATTGGCCGGAACAACAATTAATCCTTTGATAGAATCGCAAACTTCCTCTACAGCTTCATCGCTTAGTCCAAGTACAGCAGCCATTGTTGAAGGTTCTGATTCACAAGCTTTTTGCATGGCCATGGCACGTGCATAAACCAATTTCAAACCATCTTCGAATGACAAAGCTTGGGCGGTAACCAAGGCTGAAAATTCTCCTAATGAGTGTCCTGCAACCATATCTGGTTTAAAATCATCGCCCAATACAATTGCAGATATCACTGAGTGAAGAAATACTGCTGGTTGGGTTACTTTGGTTTGTTTTAAATCTTCCGGTGTTCCCTCAAACATGATATCAGTAATACGATATCCAAGAATATCATTCGCTTTTTCGAAATATTCTTTCGCTAATGGGGAGTTATCGTACAAATCTTTGCCCATTCCTACAAATTGAGCCCCTTGACCGGGAAAAACATAAGCTTTCATATAATTCTATATTTAGTTTTTTATATTGTAATAATAACGTTCAAATAGTTGGACAAATACTTGATATATAATTAAATAAATGGTAGTATTATGACATTTAATTTTTCAAATAGAGCGCAAAGGTAATAAAAAGATAATAAATAGCATAAATAACCATTACAAACTTATTACTAATGAACTACAAAAAGGGTTATTTACCTTAATTTCAGCAGTTTACTTCCATTGTTTTGGATTTCTTTGTATTGTATTAAAAAAACGAGTAACTTTGTAGCAAAAATAAATCCCATGGAACTAATTCTTAAGTATTTTCCTAATCTAACCGATGCACAAAAAGCTCAATTTGAAGCGCTATATGCATTATATATCGAATGGAACGAGAAAATTAACGTCATTTCCCGCAAGGACATTGAATACCTATACGAACATCATGTGTTACATTCATTGGCCATTGCAGAGATACTTCATTTTCAACCCGGAACAACCATTCTGGATGTAGGAACTGGTGGTGGATTTCCTGGCATTCCTTTGGCCATTTTGTTTCCGGAAGCAAAGTTTGTTTTGATTGATTCCATCGGCAAAAAGATTAAAGTTGGAACAGAAGTTGCCACGGCTATTGGCTTAAAAAACATTACGTTGAAACACTTAAGGGTGCAGGACGAAAAAGATAAATATGATTACGTGGTGAGTCGTGCAGTAATGCCTTTGGACGACTTGATTAAGCTTATTCAAAAGAACATCAGCAAGAAACAAAAGAATGCCCTTCCCAACGGACTTATCTGCTTAAAAGGTGGTGAACTCCATCATGAAGTACTGCCGTATAAAAATATAGCTGATTTATATGAAGTAAGTGATTACTTTTCGGAAGAATACTTTAAAACCAAGAAAGCGGTATATGTGCCGTTATAAGTGATAAATGATTAGTTGAAAACCTCTTAAATTTTCAAATCTTCAAATTTTTCAAACCTTTCAAACCTTTCAAACTCTTTCAAACCTTTCAAACTCTTTTTTTAATATGACAATTAAAACATTCACTTTCAATCCTTTTCAGGAAAATACTTACCTACTTTTCGACGAAACAAACGAAGCAGTACTAATAGATGCCGGTTGCTTGCAAAATCCCGAAAAACAAACACTTAAGAAGTTTATTGACGACAATAAACTAACTTTGAAGCGAGTAATCAATACCCATTTGCATCTCGATCATCAATTTGGTAATAAATTTGCTTTTGATACGTATGGAATTGCTCCCGAAGCTTGTGTGGCAGATGAGTTTTTGTTGGACAATGTAATTGCACAGGCTCGTTCATTTGGTTTTCCTATCAATGAGGAAGCACAATCGCTTGGTGGTTATATTGTTGAAAATCAGGAAATAACTTTCGGTAATTCAAGTCTTAAAGCGATACATGTTCCTGGTCATTCACCTGGAAGCATGGCTTTTTATTCCGAAAAGGAAGGAATTTTAATTGCGGGTGACGTACTTTTTCAAGGTTCCATCGGCAGAACTGATTTACCACAAGGTGATTATGCTACCTTAATAATGTCTATTACCAAAAAACTATTGATTCTACCCGATTCCACGGTTGTTTATTGTGGTCATGGCCCAACTACAACCATAGGAAACGAGAAACAAAACAATCCATACCTCTAAACTATTGATAGAGATGATTTTCTTTAATGAATTGTAATACAGAAGGATGTAACCATTGGCTTACATCCTTTTTTTGTGCAATTGCTTCACGGATTTGGGTGGATGAGATGTCATACAAAGGACTGGAAAGTATATGCATTTGGGGATACTTTTCAGCAACTTCCTCAAAATCAAAGCCTGTACGTGGATACACCAGGACTGGATATTCTTCAAGTAACTGTTGGTAGTTTTTCCATTGATCAAAAACGTGCGCATTGTCGCTTCCAATAATGAGAAGGAATTGATTTTCAGGATATTGAGAAGATAATAAATGCAACGTATCGATAGTATACGATGGAATGGGCATTGTAAACTCAATATCAGACACCTTGATATGGGGTTGATCCTGAATGGCCAATATTAAAAGTTCCAATCGAATATACTCGTCAATAAGTTCCGATTGATGCTTTAAAGGATTGCATGGGGAAACTATCAACCAAACTTCGTCAACTATTTTATTTTCAATAAGATAGTTAGCCAGTTTTTGATGTCCTATATGAATGGGATTGAAAGAACCTGAATAGATTCCGATTCGCTTTTTTGAAAGAACACTTTCTGCAGATTGACTATTTTTTGTAGTAAGCTCCATCTTATAAATAGACTAATTTCCAACTAAGAAAGTTATTGATTCAAGAATTCTCGTATTACATTTTCAGCCTCGTTCTTTGCTATTTGCAAATCATCATTTACCACTACAATATCAAACTGAGGAGCAAAAGTCATTTCGTAATCTGCCTTCCCAATTCTCTTTTCAATCATTTCGGGTGAATCAGTTCCACGATTAATTAAGCGATCATGAAGAATTTCTTTACTTGGTGGAGCAATAAAAACAGCAAGGGCCCTATTACCAAACTCTTCTTTTATATTTATTCCTCCCACCACATCAACATCGAAAACTATATTTTTACCACTTCCGGTAATACGCTCTACTTCACTGCGAAGCGTACCATAGTAACAATTAGGATAAACTTCTTCGTACTCTAAAAACTCATGATTATCAATCCGTTGACGAAATTCTTCAGGGCTAAGGTAATAATACTCAACTCCATGTTTTTCATTGCCCCTTGGAGCACGACTTGTTGCCGAAATGGAAAACTCCATGTCGAATCCACAAGTCAATAAATGTTGAACCAGTGTACTTTTACCTGCTCCGGATGGCGCTGAAAATATAATTAATTTGCCGTTCATATTTTTTGGTTATTGGTTTTCTTAGTAGTAGAGATAGGGTTTAATAGTTAATTTATATTTTGGCACTAATTAATTCAATTGAATTGTTTAGTAACTTATTAACAAATTATTTAATTACCATATTAACCCATTATCTTATTATCTAATTAGCAATTTAAAGAACATTCAATACTTGTTCTTTAATTTGTTCCAAGTCATCTTTCATCAACACTACTATTTTCTGCATCTCGCTGTTGTTTGATTTAGAACCAAGCGTGTTTACTTCACGGCCAATTTCTTGAGCAATAAATCCAAGTTTTTTGCCTGGTGACTTTTCGTGTTGCATGGTTTCGATAAAGTATTCCAAATGATTGCGTAAACGTACCTTTTCTTCGTTCACATCGAGTTTTTCTATATAAAAAATCAATTCTTGCTCTAATCTGTTTTTATCGTAATCAATTTTATCAGACAAAGCTATCAGACTTTCTTCCAATCTTGCTTTGATCTTTTCTACTCTTTCTGCTTCAAAAGGGGCTACATCAGTTAGTAACTGACTGATATGGGCTATTTTTCTATCAAAAACACCTTCCAAAGATTTACCTTCCTGGATGCGGAAGTCAATCAGTTGATCAATTGCCAAAGCAATTACCTTCTTGATTTCCAACCATTCGTTTTCATCCAATTCCACCGTTTCAGTTTTCATGGTATCGGGCAATCTAAGCAATACATCAAACCAATTGGCAGGAACATTAATTCTTAAATTATCGGATATAGCCTTGATTTGTTGGTAATAAGCCTCTACTACAGATTGATTAATTTGTGAAACTGACTCTTTTCCAGAGTTATCTATATATAATGATAAATCAATTTTTCCGCGTTCAAGTTTTTGTGAAAGCTCGTTTCGTATTTCAATATCCTTTTCACGATACAATCCAGATATACGTGTTGATACATCCAACTGTTTGCTATTAAGCGACTTAATTTCCACTACTATCTTTTTATTTCCGTACTCGCAAGTGGCTTTACCAAAGCCTGTCATCGATTGTATCATTGTATTTGAATTATTTAGCCCCTAAACCTTACATTTATGTTTAAAGCGTAATTTAGAAAACCTTTGATTGTTTCTACAAAAGTAGTATTTTATTTTTAAAGTAAAGATTTAATCCTGCTGACTATTATTTTTATTCTCAAAACCTATATTTTGTGATAAACAAGTATATATTTGAGCTATAAATTTTCAGTTTTCCAAAATTGTTCTTATATTTGCCAACCTTAAAAAAGAAATTGATGAACTTCAAAGCAATAATATCATAGCAGCCTGTCGTTACCAATAACGACAGGCTTTACTTTTATAAATCAAACAAAACAGATTAATTTAACTCAATCATGGAAAGAACCAAGAAATTTCTTCTAGACGAAAAGGATTTACCAACAAAATGGTACAATGTTGTTGCCGATATGAAGACCAAACCGATGCCAATGTTGCATCCAGGAACAAAACAACCGATGAAGGCTGAAGATTTGTATCCATTATTTGCCAAAGAGTTGGCAGATCAGGAAATGAATCAAACCGATCCCTGGATTGATATACCTGAGGAAGTACGCGAACAATTAAAGATTTACCGTCCTACTCCATTGGTTCGTGCTTATAATCTTGAAAAAGCGTTGGATACTCCAGCCCATATTTATTTTAAGAATGAAAGTGTTAGCCCAGTTGGTTCACACAAACTTAACTCTGCTTTACCACAGGCTTATTTCTGTAAAAAAGAGGGTGTTACCAACATTACCACCGAAACAGGTGCTGGTCAATGGGGAACAGCTCTTTCGTTTGCAGCAAAGATATTTGGATTGGAATTGGCAGTTTACATGGTGAAAATCAGTTACGAACAAAAACCATATCGTCGCTCTTTGATGCAAACATGGGGTGCGCAAGTAATTCCATCGCCAAGTATGTCAACAAAAGCTGGACGTGATATCATTACAAAACATCCTAATTATCAGGGTAGTTTGGGAACTGCTATTTCGGAAGCCATCGAATTAGCCATGCAAACACCTAATTGCAAATATACTTTGGGTAGCGTGCTCAACCATGTATCATTGCACCAAACTATTATTGGTCTCGAAGCAGAAAAACAAATGGAAATGGCGGGTGAATATCCTGACGTGGTGATTGGTTGCTTTGGTGGTGGTTCAAATTTTTCGGGAATCTCGTTCCCTTTTATGCGTCACAACATTAAAGAAGGTAAAACAACACGTTTTGTGGCTGCAGAGCCTGCTTCTTGTCCTAAATTGACCCGTGGTATCTTCCAATATGATTTTGGTGATGAAGCTGGTTATACTCCTTTACTTCCAATGTTTACCTTGGGACATAATTTTGCTCCGGCACATATCCATGCAGGTGGTCTTCGTTACCATGGTGCAGGAACTATTGTGAGCCAAATGATGAAAGATGGCATGATGGAAGCGGTTGATATCGAACAATTGGATTCATTTAAAGCGGGCGTTTTATTTGCTCAAACCGAAGGAATTGTTCCAGCTCCTGAATCGTCACATGCTATTGCAGCCGCTATCAATGAAGCTTTAAAATGCAAAGAAGAAGGTACTACCAAAACCATTCTATTTAACCTTTCTGGTCATGGTTTGGTGGATATGGCTTCTTACGACCAATATTTGGCAGGTGATTTGATTAATTATTCATTATCCAATGAGGACATTGCAAATAATGTAAGTCAATTGGAACATTTGGTTTAAAATTTTATATAATTAAAAAAAGCAAGACAATCAATTTTTGATTTGTCTTGCTTTTTTTATTCTGTAAATTTAATTTTTTGAAGTATAACTGCCTACTTTTTAGTTACTTCCGATTTTTGCTTCTTATCATCCGTTTTTTCGGATACCAATATCAACCTCAACGAAGTATCTTTTGTTATATAGCTCCAGGCCCAGTTGATAAAGATAATCAGCTTATTGCGAACACTTAATATCAACATGAGATGTAGAAACATCCAGATATACCAGGCAATAACACCATGAAACTTTAAAAAAGGAAGATCCACCACGGCTTTGTGTTTTCCTATTGTGGCCATCAAACCCAAATCGTAGTATTCGTATTCTTTGATCGATTTGTCATTTAAGGTTCTAATTATATTTTTACCCAAGTTTTTCGCTTGATTAATGGCCACATTGGCAACCTGAATATGTGCATTTGGATAATTGGGAGTTACCATGTAAGCAACATCTCCCAATGCATAAATATTGGGATAGCTTTTCAATCGGTTGTATCTATCCACAACATACCTATTTCTGATAATATCCTCAGGATTTAAACCTGCTACAACATTTCCGGTAACACCTGCAGCCCAGATGACTGTTTTGGTTGGAATGCTTTCACCTGTATTCAGCACAGCTACATCTCCATCGTAAGTATCTATCAATGTTTCTGTTCTAACATCTACGCCCAACTCTTCAAGGTATTTTCTGGAAGAATGTTTGGCCTCATCACTCATGTTGTTCAAAGTATTTTGACTACCTTCCAACAAAATGATATTTAAACGCGAAAAATCCAAACTTGGGTAATCTTTGGGTAAAATACTGTTTTTAAGTTCGGCAAATGCTCCCGAAAGTTCTACTCCAGTGGGTCCACCACCAACAATTATGATATTCGACAAGGCAATCTTCTCTTCTTCAGAAGCAAAAATCTCTTTTTCAAAATTAATCAGGATTCTATTTCGAATTTTTATTGCCTCTTGCGTCGTTTTCATCGGCAATGCATACTGACTCATTTGTTCGTTTCCAAAATAATTAGTCTTACAGCCTGTCGCAATAACTAAATGATCATAAGTCATTTGTCCCAAGGAAGTTAGAATTTTCTTTTGTTCTGGAAGAATCTTAATGACATCAGCCATTCTGAAATCAATATTTCGATACTTTTGAAATACTTTTCTGAAAGGGAACGAAATACTAGCAGGTTCAAGTCGGGCACTTGCAATTTGATAAAAAAGTGGTTGAAACTGATGATGATTTTGTTTATCTACCAATAAGATTTGTAAATCTTTGTTATGCAAAGTCTTAGCCAACTGAAGACCTGCAAAACCACCGCCAATAATAATTAACTTATCGCCTTTCTTAAAACTTAATTCATTTATCATATACTATATTGTTGATTTACTTTTGCTTTCATTCTATTACTGAATTATTTCCTTATTAAACAAACCAAAATGAATAAAGTTGTTCATAGTTAAATATATTTTCATATTTAGCGCATATTTCAAATTAATAGGATGGTAATTTAAAAGTTGAATTTTAAAATTACAATTTGCCTCTTTAAGTTTACTTTCTTGTTGTTAAGTATTTATAGTTCAATTATTTGTATGAAATTAATTTTCAATTATTAATTATAAATTACTTTTGAGTATCTTTGCAGCAAAATAGTAGGTCGGTTTGTCGCTGTTCCATTATGGAATAGAGGAAAGTCCGGGCAACGCAGAGCGCCATACTTCCTAACGGGAAGCTGTTTGTGAGGGCAGAGTAACGTAACAGAAAATAACCGCCACGCTTGCGGGGTAAGGGTGAAAAGGTGAGGTAAGAGCTCACCGGTTTGAGTGGCAACATTCAGAGCCGTACGTCTTATGGGTTGCAAGATCAAGTATACCGACGCATGTAGGGTTGCTCGCCCGATGTCGGAGGGTAGATTGCTAGAGGCATAAGGTGACTTATGTTCGAGATAAATGACAGACACTTTGTGCAAACAAGGTACAGAACCCGGCTTACAGACCTACTATTTTTTTTTCTTCTCAAAAAACAACTCATTCCCAATAATTTCACACATTACATTATGTCGAAAATGATAATACTTATCGAACGGTTGTATAATTTTATTCGATTTGATATTTGGCGTATAACTGAATACGAATTATCAAAAACGCGCAAATTTTCTTATCGTTTTATCAAAACCATTATTCTTGCTTTAAGAGGTTTTGTGGTGGAAGATTTGAATGTAAAGGCTTCGGCGCTAACCTATTCAATTTTATTCGCAATTGTACCTTTATTTGCACTTATTATTGCCATAGGAAAGGGTTTTGGAGTGGAAAAACTGATTGAAGACTCAATGCAGGGTACATTTATCGGACAAGCCAACATGATTCCAACAGTTATGGGTTTCGTGGAGCGATACCTGGAATCTACTCAAGGAGGACTATTTATCGGTATTGGGCTTGCCATATTATTCTGGTCGGTAATGAATTTTTTTATGCAAGTGGAAAGAGCATTTAATAAAATTTGGCAAGTAAAAAAATCACGTCACATACTCAGTCAATTTACTACCTATTTTTCTGCCATTCTCATTTTACCATTACTGATTGTATTGTCAAGTGGGATGTCTATATTTATTAATACTGCACTATCACAATCATTCCTTTATGATATTCTGAGTCCATTGGTAAGATTTATCCTAAAATTCTCGCCATTTTTTATCAATTGGATAATGTTTACCATCATGTATATGGTTATTCCCAACACGCGCGTTCGTTTTATCAATGCCCTGATTGCAGGAATAATTGCTGGTAGTGCTTTTCAAGCTTTTCAAATACTATATATTCACGGACAAGTGTATTTATCGCGTTACAATGTAGTTTATGGAGGTTTTGCTGCAGTACCATTATTACTTCTTTGGTTGCAAATATCGTGTTTAATCGTTTTATTGGGAGCAGAAATTTCTTATGCTTCGCAAAATATCCAAAATTTTGAATATGAGGTAGATACTAATAATATCAGCACCCGTTACAAGAACTTTTTGACGTTGTTTTTGACTCATATAGTAGTAAAACATTTTGAAGAACAAAAACCACCGCTTTCTTCAGAAGATATTGCCATTCAATATAAATTACCAATCAGAATCGTCAATCAGATACTTACTAAATTAGTAGAAGTAGCCGTTTTGAATGAAGTTTACAACGATAATTCTAAAACAAAATTAGTTCAACCGGCTATTGATATCAATCAACTCACTGTAAATTTATTGTTTTCTAAATTAGAAAATCATGGCTCGGAGCTATTTCTTTCAAATAAGAATGAATTATTGGATACTTTTTGGCTGAAAACACTGGAAATAAAGAAGCAATCAGAATTGGTGATAGCCCAAATATTGGTGAAAGATATTTAGAAAATACTAGATGATGAAAAAAGCCGTTTCCAAATGAATGGAAACGGCTTTTTTAGTGAGCCACTTGTCGGATTCGAAATCAATAACCCCGAGATTACAAATCACGTGCTCTGGTTAACTGAGCTCAAGAGATATTTACATTGCTCCCATATTTACTGATTATATTTGACGAATAATAGACGAAAAAAGCCGTTATCAAATGAATGGAAACGGCTTTTTTAGTGAGCCTCTTGTCGGATTCGAAATCAATAACCCCGAGATTACAAATTATATGCTCTGGTTAATTGAGCTCAAGTGTAAAGTTTTTTGTATAAACAGATATACAGATTAAATTTGCCGAATAATAGATGAAAAAAGCCGTTACCAAATGAATGGAAACGGCTTTTTTAGTGAGCCTCTTGTCGGATTCGAAATCAATAACCCCGAGATTACAAATCATATGCTCTGGTTAATTGAGCTCAAGTGTAAAGTTTTTTGGATAAACAGATATACAGATTAAATTTGCCGAATAATAGATGAAAAAAACCGTTACCAAATGAATGGAAACGGCTTTTTTAGTGAGCCTCTTGTCGGATTCGAACCAACGACCCCGAGATTACAAATCACGTGCTCTGGCCAACTGAGCTAAAGAGGCAAGTGGGTAAGCACCCTACATCGCACCGCTACAACCATCTACCCTTGCTGCGATCAAGCCCTGGGGGAATTCAATAGGAGCTGGTCGTGTAGGACTTACCCGACGACAAAAGTAGTACTTTAAGGTTAATCTACAAAACTTTTCTACGAAGTTTTTTCTCAAAAAGCCCTACAGCATTCATTTTCAGAAATCTATTGATAAAACTTTTTTTCAAAATTAAAAAACCGAGCCATAAATGACCCGGTTTAAAGCATGAATTGCAAATATTATGGCAGATAAAAGCTAAAATTCATACCAATTTATTATTCTATTTTGTTGAAATAGTCTGTGTAAATTCAATATTGTCAATACAAACGTATGCTGGCGTATTCATCCAACCACCGAATTTGTCTGAAGAGTCAAAAGTAAAAGTTACTAAATCAATTTGACCAAGTGAGCTTAAATCAATTTTCGTCCAAGTCTTCAAAATAGTAGATTTACCATTTCGGAAATCAGCTAAATATACATCAACACTTGAAGTTAATACATTTGATTTATAACCTTTAATCTTAACCACAAACCAGTCTCCTGAAGTAAATTTCTTTCCAACTCCACCCACTCCATAGTTTCCACTAAACATTCCTAAATATGCCCAAGTGGAATTTGTAACCATCAAACTTTTTATATTAAAATATCCGTAGGTATTTGCTGGACAAATTAATGAGGCTGAATCATAAGCCAATGCAAATTTTGTTGATTTCAATGATCCGCTTCCGGAAATAACACTATATTGATTTCCGTAACCAGCTGTAAGTGAGTCATTTTTCCCAGAACATGCAAAACCAGACCATGAAGCCCAACCTGCATTATAACTGTTTTTAAAGGTAGAATTGCTTGAAATAAAAGCCCCAGATAAGTCCGCACCATTCCAAATACCATCAGCATTTAATGTAACACCTTCAAAATCAACAATAGTCGTAGGAGTTACTGTGTCAGGAGTTTGAATAACAATTTCAGTATCTGGTTGACAAGATACTAATACAAATACAACCGCAATGGCCACTAAAAACAAGTTACTTCTTTTCATTTTTCTTTTTTTTTATTGTTGATAATTAAATAGATGCAAAATTTTTGATATACAAAAAATGTATACCGCTTTCGGGCATGTTAATTGAATAACAATAATAAAAAATGAAGAATATGTACACACGGATGAGTCCAAACTCTTTTTGCTATTAGTCCCGAAAGCAAAAATATAATTTGAAAATGGCAGGTCTTCTGACTTACTCCCGTTTCTGAACGCCTTCCCGAAAAATCAGTGGCAAAAGTGTTGTTCAAAACGTTTATTTATAACTGTCAACTGTACATTGTCAATTATAAATTGGAGCTTACAGCAGCGGGTACTGTTCCGGAATTAGACCGGATTCCCTCTTATCGAAACCAAGAATGTGGTTTCGATACCAAAATCGAGTGCAAAAGTAGACAAAATAATTAGATATGAAAATTTCTTCTGAAATTTTTTATCAACACTTTGGAGAAATAAGCGTAAATTTGTGCCTCAAATCTGTGAATATGAATGTAGAAACCCAACAATTTATTTCTGAAAATATTGATAAAGATATTCATCAACTTGCACTTCAATCAAAACGGTTTCCATTGGTAGATTTGCCCTTGGCAATACGACAAATCAATGGAAAACAAAAGATTCGGTACAAAGTTCCTCGTTTCTATAATAACGAAAACATTCTATATCCAGCACAACTTTCACTCGAACAATCTTCGTCAGAAACAACAGCCATTTATAAGTCTACACTCTGCGAAGGCAATTTTCTCGTTGACCTAACTGGTGGATTCGGAGTAGATTGCTGCTTTATGAGTTCTCATTTTCAAGAAGTTGTGTATGTTGAACGACAAGCAGAACTTTGTGACCTTGCAAGACATAATTTTCATGTTTTGGGGGAAAATCATATCTCAATAATCAACGAACAAACTGAGAAATACCTTTCCGAAATACGGGAAGTTGATTGGATTTATATTGACCCAGCACGACGAGGTACGAGTGGAAAAAAAGTAATATTACTTTCAGATTGCGAACCTGATGTGTCAGCTCTATCAAGTACGTTGCTCGAAAAAGCATCTAACGTAATGATTAAATTGTCGCCCATGATGGACATTTCTGCTGCTTTAAGCGAGCTTCCCTATTCCTCCGAAATTCATATTATCAGCGTAGAAAATGAATGCAAGGAAATACTATTTATCCTTAGCAAAATTATCCAAAATGACTTGAAAGTGAAAACTGTCAACTTTGGAAAACAGAATCGAAATCAAATTTTTGAATTTGAAATAAAACAGGAAGCAACTGAAAATTCAATATTCAGTTCTGGATTGGGGAAGTATTTATACGAACCAAATGCGGTCGTGATGAAAAGTGGAGCATTTAAACTTGTTGGAAACAGATTCAATTTACTTAAACTACACATTAACACACATTTATATACTTCAAATGAATTTGAGATTGATTTTCCGGGAAGAGTTTTTGAAGTTGTTCAAGTTTGGGAAAACGGAAAGAACGAGTGGAAAAACCAAGCAAAACGATTGACAAGAGCAAATATAAGTACCCGTAACTATCCTATTGGGGTTGATGATATACGTAAGAAACTCAAAATTGCCGATGGTGGAGATATCTACCTTTTTGCCTGTACCTTAGCAAACGAACAAAAAGTGATGATTGAATGCAAAAAAAGAGAATAGTGAAATTATTCTCTTTTGATTAACAGGAATTGGGATTTAAAAACCTAACGAAAAGCTTACAGCAGAACGATTTAAGCTGCCATCTTTGAACAACCCAGTAGGATAGAATTCATATGCAATACGAGTCGAAAAAATGGCAAAGAAACGAATTTTGGTTCCAACAGTCCAACCCAATTGACTGTTATGTAGTCCTGTAAAACCAATATCATCCATCTCGGATGATAAAATTAGTTCATAAACTGGACCAGTATACAACTTAACACCTGTAAAAAATGATTTGTAAATTTTATATTCAAAAGTCAATGGAAATGTAAGTGATTGTGTTCTCAAAATACTGTTAGAACCACCTCTAGAGTAATCACCATCAGAATATAAAGTATATTTGCTCCAATTATAATTAAGTCCTAATTGCCAAGAAATAAGTGGATTGGATTCAAATTTATTTCCGTAAGCAGTTCCCAAACTAAAATTACGCCAACGATAATCGTCAGTGCGATTTACATCCCAACTGAAATTGATATTTCTAAACAACTGTCTACCAACACTTTTTTTATCCTGAGCATTTATAAAATTTGTTGTAATTAGCAACAATAATAGTATTATGATTTGCTTTTTCATATTGAATTGAATTTATATAATTGTTTTAAAAGTATTTAATTCAGTCAGTATATCATTTTTTATGCCATAAATTCAAACCATTCTATATCTAAAAATCACATAATATAACTTTGAAAATCAATCAAATTAGTTTCAACTGAACTCGTTTACGTGTTACATCCACTTCAATAATTCTTACTTTAACGTGCTGATGAACCGATACTACTTCGGCAGGATTGCTAATATATCGATCAGCCATATTTGAAACATGCACCAAACCATTTTCCTTTATTCCAATGTCCACGAAGGCTCCAAAATTAGTGATATTAGTTACAATTCCAGGTAATTCCATGCCCGTTCGCAAATCGGAAATTGATTTTACATTGGCATCAAATTCAAATACCTGAATTGCATTACGTGGATCACGACCAGGTTTATCAAGTTCCTGTAAAATATCTTTTAAGGTGGGTAATCCTACTTTTTCAGTTATATACTTCTGTAAATCAATACTTTTACAAATTTCTTTATTATGAATCAACTCTTTCACATCTACTTTTAAATCTTTCGCCATTGCTTCTACAATACCGTAACTTTCGGGATGAACAGCAGAATTATCGAGTAAATTTTCACTATCTGGAATTCTTAAGAAACCAGCACATTGTTCATAAGTTTTTGCACCCATTTTGGGCACTTTCATCAACTGTTTTCTACTTTTGAAAGCACCATTTTCTGTGCGAAAGTCAACAATATTTTGTGCCAATTGAGGACCAAGTCCAGAAACATACGTCAGCAAATGCTTGCTGGCAGTATTCAAATTTACACCCACCTTATTTACGGCATTTTCAACAGTTTGATCCAATGCTTTTTTCAATTGCGACTGATCTACATCGTGTTGATATTGACCAACTCCAATCGATTTTGGATCAATTTTCACCAATTCAGCCAATGGATCCATCAATCGACGACCAATAGAAACAGAGCCACGCACCGTAACATCGTATTCAGGAAACTCATCACGGGCAATTTTAGAGGCCGAATAAATAGAAGCACCATTTTCACTCACTACAAAAACCTGCACTTCTCTATCAAATCGAGTATTCTGTATAAACTGTTCAGTTTCACGTCCTGCCGTTCCATTTCCTATCGCAATTGCCTGTATATTATACGCTTCCACCATTTTTTGCACTTTCCGCATGGCTTGCGTTGTTTCATTTTGTGGTGCATGTGGATAAATAGTTTCGTTGTGCAGCAAATTTCCTTGCGCATCCAAACAGACTATCTTACAACCACTCCTGAAGCCAGGATCAATACCCAACACACGTTTTTGTCCCAATGGTGGTGCAAGTAATAATTGTCTAAGATTTTCGGCAAATACCCGAATGGCCTCAGTATCAGCTTTTGCTTTACTTTCCGATGCAAATTCGGTTTCGATACTTGGTTTCAGCAGGCGTTTGTAGGCATCTGACACAGCTTCAGAAACTTGCTCGGATGATAGTGTCTTTCCTTTTACAAAAATCCTTTCCAATCGCTCATAACAATGATCATCTTCAGGACTGATATTCACTCGTAAAAATCCCTCTGATTCTGCCCTGCGCATTGCCAGTAAGCGGTGCGAAGAACAACGTGCCAACTTCTCGCTCATTTCAAAATAATCGCGGTATTTTTGCGCCTCCTCCTCTTTTCCTTTTATCAACTTGGATGAAATGATTGCTTCACGGGCAAAAATATTACGAATTGCATTTCTTGCCGCCTCACTTTCAGTCACCCATTCTGCAATTATATCACGTGCGCCCTTTAAAGCATCATCTGCATCAATTACATCGCCTTTTACAAATGGAAGTGCCAATTGCTCAATATTATTGGCTTCTTGCTTCATCAATATTTTGGCCAATGGTTCCAACCCTTTTTCACGGGCAATTTCTGCCCGAGTACGTCGTTTTGGTTTATAAGGCAAATAAATATCTTCCAGTTCGGTAATAATCCAACAATTATCAATTCTTGCTTTTAATTCAGGAGTCAATTTATCTTGTTCTTCAATGGATTTCAAAACAGCCAATTTACGTTTTGCTAACTCACACAATTTATCGTAATAATCCTTTGTATCAGCCAATTGGACTTCATCCATTCCGTCAGTCATTTCTTTTCTATAGCGACTGATAAATGGAATTGTGGCTCCTTCATTGAATAATTGAATTACGTTACGGATTTGTTTATCGGAAAGTTGTAAACCAGAAGAAATAAGTGAAATAAATTTAGCCGGAATAGAATTATTATCTGTTGACATTAAAATAAAATTTAGCCCACAAAAATTATGTGAGAATTATTGTTTGAAAAGTTTCGAGTTACAATTAAAAAACTGCGTCCTAACTTACATTTAGGGGTCGGGGATTTTCTTTTTAATGAAGAATTTTGAATATCAATTCTTTCATCAAGTCACCTTCATCGGTACTTGGATTATCAATTCCTTTATACCGTGCGTCGGTTTCGCGAATGTAAGTGATGATATTCATTGTTTTCCAAGCACCAAAAACCTGAGAAGCTTTTTGGAAGTCTTTTACAAAATAAGGATTTATCTTCAATTCGGAGGCAGCTGGTCCCTGACTTTTATCGGGCAAATAATGGAATATCATTAAATCGCTGAAAAACTTGAATAATTGCGAGAGAACCAAAACCAAGGGATTGGCTTTCTTATTTTCGGCAAAATATCGAATTATTCGATTGGCTTTCAGTACATCACGGTTAATTAGTGCAGCTTGTAGTTCAAAAACGTTGAAATCTTTACTAATGCCTATATTTTTCTCAATTAAATCTGGAGTGATACTCGACATATTGGCCGGTTTGGTAATAACCAGTTTCTCAAGCTCATGTGCAATTTTGCTTAAATCTGTACCCAAATACTCAGAAAGCATGGCAACTGCCTTATCCTCAATGGCTACATTTTTGGATTTGGCATATTTTGTTATCCAGGGGCCAATTTCATAATCACGTAACTTACTCGATTCAAATATTATAGCTATTTTCTCTAAGTCTACAAACCACTTTTTGCGCTTATCGGGAGTTCCATATTTATAGCAAAAAACCAAAATCGTGGAATTTTGTGGATTCTTGAAATAATGTACCAAATCGTCCCAGTTTTTAATCAATTGCGCTTCCTTTACAATCAAAACTTGTTGCTGACCCATCATTGGATAGCGTTTGGCTGCATTTATTACCGTACTGATTTCAACATCCTTTCCATATAGAATTGTTTGGTCAAACTCTTTTTCAGCCTCACCCAAAACATTATTCTGTATAAAATCAGATATCAAATCAATATAATACGGCTCTTCACCCATTAGAAAATAGACTGGACTAAATGCTTTTTTTCTTAAATCGGTGAATACTTGCTCAAATGTTGAATAATCTTTTTTCGCCATGCTTACTCGAATCGTAAATGTTTGATTGTTTTACTATTATTAATCAACGAAGAAAGTGATTTAACCCCAATCTTCAAATGTTCCTGTACGAAATTTGCTGTCACTTTGTTGTCACTTTCAGAAGTTTTTATTCCATCTTCGTGCAATGGCATATCTGAAATCAACAATAAAGCACCAATTGGAATACTGTTTGAAAATCCAGCCGAAAAAAGTGTGGCAGTTTCCATATCAATGGCCAAAGCTCTGGTAGCACGCAGGTACTCTTTAAATTTATCGTCATGCTCCCAAACCCTGCGATTGGTAGTATAAACGGTTCCTGTCCAATAATCTTTACCTAGGTCACGAATATTGGACGATACGGCACGTTGCAAGCTAAATGCTGGCAAAGCAGGTATTTCAGGCGGAAAATAATCATTGGAAGTACCTTCGCCACGTATGGCGGCACTCGGCAAAATATAATCGCCCATTTTATTTTTATCTTTCAATCCACCACATTTTCCCAAAAACAAAACAGCATGTGGATGAATTGCCGATAAAATATCCATAATAATGGCTGCATTTGGACTTCCCATTCCAAAATTGATGATTGTAATTCCATTGGCCGATGCATTTGGCATATTTCCATCACGTCCTAATACCTCTACGTTATTCCACTCGGCAAACAACTCTACGTAGTTATTGAAATTCGTAAGTAGTATATAATCAGTGAATTGATCTAATGGTCTTTTCGTATATCTAGGAAGCCAGTTTTCTACAATTTCTTTTTTTGTTTTCATATTTCGATATTAAATATTTGTTTGTAACTTCGCAATCATTTTGGGAACCAATAATGGCTCAAAAAAAAGTGGAAACAAAAATACAAAAAAATGTGGCAACTTAATCTTCCATCGTATAATTTCAGAATAAAAAAACAAAATGACAAAGTTCTTATTTTCGATTCACAACGAAAACGGTATGTCGCACTTACTCCCGAAGAGTGGGTACGTCAACATTTTATACGGTTTTTGATTGAAGAAAAAGGTTATCCCGCTGCCTATTTAGCTGTTGAAAAACAATTGAATTTGAATGGAATGAAAAAGCGCTGTGATGCAATTTTATATAACGAATTTGCATTACCAGCCCTTATAATTGAGTTTAAAGCACCTAATATTCCCATTTCTCAAGCCACATTTGATCAAGTAGCTGTGTATAATGCCAAATTAAAAGTCGAGTTCTTTATGGTAAGTAATGGAATTGAACACTATTGTTGCAGAGTAGATACCGAAAATTCACGGTATGAGTACCTACCTGAGATACCTACTTATTCATATTTTCTGACATGAAACAATTCATAGGTGCATCATATTAGCTGAATATCAATTAATTAGAAAAGAAGCGAATCTATTTACGGCAAAAACATGTTTTCAAACATAAAATTAAACTATTGTAAAATTTCAAACAGATAAATAACTGTATATAAACAGATTAATTCAACATCAATTTATAAATAAAAGTTAAATATCGCCAAAACAAATTTATTTAACCACAAATATGCGATTTATATGTTTTAAAACATGTAATTTTGCACCGTCAAATAGAAATAATTTCTTATTGACAAATCTAATACAAAGAAAGCCCAGTAAAAAATCACTTGGGAATTCTTTGTTTTTTTGTTTTATATAGGTATAAATAAATTTTTAAAGTTATGAAAAAGATTTTAGTTGTATTAATGGTAATGGTTGCCTCCTCAACCACAATGTTTGCAGTTAACAATAGTGATTACGAAGTGTTTTATAAATTGAATAATGAAACAACATTAAAAGGATTGGTTAGATATTTAGACGTCAGCTATTATCAGGCCGATCAATTGGAGTATATATTTTCAATTACACAGGAAAAACTCAACTCTGCATTGAATTCAAAAAATGTAGCTAATGCCGAAAAAGCAGTACTATTTAATATTGGTAATGTCAAATACATTTTGTCGGACGAACAATACAAGAAGTATATTATTCTAATTAATTTGTCTCGAAACAACATGAATGGATTTGAAGTAGCTGAGAATTTATAAAAACTGTTTTGTGTACTTTATCAAAAAGGGTGAACTTAATTAATTGGGCACTCTTTTTTTTATGAGTAAAACTGAGAGAATGATATTGGTACAAAACTGCTGCATAAGTCATTAAAATCAGGTAGAAACCAGCTAAATTTGCTCATTAAAATAGTTAAACTTCGCAAGATCATCGAAAGTTTAACTTTAAAAGCTAGATTATATGTTTTAAAACATGTAATTTTGCATCGTCAATTAGAAATAAATATCTATTCGACAAAATCTAATACAAAGAAAGCCCAGTAAAAAATAACTAGGGATTTCTTTGTTTTTTTTATTATATAGTTAATAGGATTGTAAAATTTAATTTTTTAAGGTTATGAAAAAGGTTATTGTATTAGTAATGGTTGCCATTGCAGCTAATGTATTTACAGTAAATGCTAGTGAATACGAAGTATTCTCAAAATTGAACAATAAAGCTACATTTAAAAGCTTAGTTATATATTTGAATGCAGATCAAGAACAAGTTGATTATCTTGAGCATGTATTAAAAGTAACTGAGGAAGAAATGAAGTCTGCTGCAGATAATGAGAATTTGGCAGAAAATGTATTGAATTATAATTTACGCAATAGTAAGTGTATTTTATCAGAGGAACAATACAGAAAGTATTTGGTCTTTGTAAATTTGTCACTTAATAATAAATCTACAGATTTCTTATTAAACAACGTATTAATCTCGGCAAATAACAAATAACTCTATAAAAGGAACTGGGGATACTTATATTTAAGTATCCCCAGTTTTTTTATGTGCGTTTACGGTTGGTATTGAAAATCACTTTTTCGTTTTGAAGCTCACGTAATGCATCTGTAGCTATCCAGCGTGCCGACTTTGTCCCTTGATTCATAATTCGTTCAGCAGTATCAATAGCTTTGTTACGCAAAAAGTTATTACGTTTTCCTATTTGTCTCAAAGCCCAATTCACAGCTTTACGTACAAAATTTCTTTCGTCCCAGGCTTCTCGTTCTATTAAATCAAAATATGGATAGAATGATTCATTTGTAGCTTTTTTATCATGTAATGCCACTTCACACATCAACACAAAAGCAGCCCGTTTTACAAATTCTTCATTTCTTCTTGAATAATCATCAATCTTTTGATTCACATAAGGCGTGTGTACGAACAAATTGCAGGTTTGATCGCAAATATCCCACGAATCAAAATCATGAACCCAGTCATCAAATTGCTTCTCCGAAACTTCCTTGGAATTTTCTATCATTGTAGCTAATAAGCGAGCTTCGTGAATTTCGGTTCCCCAAAGTTGCAAAGCCAATTCATGGCTTTTTCCGATTCTCCTAGCCAACTGCCTCAATATAGGTATTTTGATACCAAGCGCCTTGCTGTCTTTTATTCCAAAATGAGCAAGTTTAGCAAAATGGTCTGGTGATGAAAGTGATTTTAATTCATCAATTATTTCATTTGCAGTCATTCAAATTCAAATTAGGAGTGTCCACCAACGACTATTCGCATTATTTTTAGATTAAGCATAAAAAAGCGAACTATTTGCAAAATGAAAAATGTTCGTAAAAATTTAGTCATGCCAGTTGGTTCTGTGGCATACGCTAAATCACTGTATGGTATTGTTTTATCAATTTTAGTTTCCATATATTTATATTATTAAGAATTCAATAATTAGATTGCTATATTTGAAAATTATTCCGGAATCAACCACCAAAAAGGTTTAGCTTTGGCTTTATATATAAACAGATAATGCATAAATAACTTCATCCAGTGACCAGCCAAACCTATTTCGCCCACAGTATCCGATATATTACGACCCCATTTGGGGTATTTGTCCCAATCTTGGACAATAGGATTAACAGTCATTACGGCTGCCTGACCATGCCTTATACCATATCCTGCCGATACGATACATGCAGCTCCCATTTTTGCCATAGAGGCTTTGTGTTTGTGATCTGAAGTACCGGTAAGGATCTTTTCTGCAATATTTTCAGCCACAATCCTTCCAATTACACCAGATGGCATTCCTGTTCGTGGTGGTGTAGGAAATATCATGGTGCCATTTTTGCTTTTCATTGGTTTCGACATGGCATGAGGAGGAGCAAAAGCAATTCCAGCTGCATATATATTATCATAGGAAGGACTTTTATATATTGATGGCCAATCATTTGCATTCCACTCTTCATATGGTTTACCTGAATAATCGGCATCCACTTTCATCATACCGTTGGGTACAAAAATTGTTGAAGTAATGTCTTCATTTACATTATTATAAGCCTTCATTCCCGATCCTGCAAAACTAGGTATTAGCATTGCAAAATCAAACTCTTTTGTATGATATTCACCATCAAGCGTTTCGTAATATGCCAAACCTTTTTCTACTTTTGAAACGCCAGCCCCAACAATCCACGAGATATTATATTGTTTAAAAATAGATTCCGCAAATATCTTGGTGGGAGTAACATATCCACCTTGTTTGATATAAGCGCCGCCCATTCCAAAATCGCCTAATTCATATTCATTTGAAATCCAGGTAATTTCTGCCAAATGATTTAATTTCCTTTTGTTGATTTCAAATGCAACATTTAGCGAATATTCAAATGCTGCACCCTGACAAGTAGCCATAGGATGACCTGTACCAATTAAAAAGCGCTGTTTTTCACCTTTTTCCATCTTGGCTAAGCACTTTTGCATATTTTCCCAAGCATGCGAAGCATGTTGGAAAGTACAAACAGAATCAGTGAAATTATCGGGTCCAAGCCCTTCTGTGGCTGCAAAATTCAATTTTGGCCCTGTTGCATTTATTAGGTAATCATACTCAATATTTTCCTCAGTTTCTTTTTTATCACCAATCAAATACTTTATGGTAACATAGCCTTTTTTTAAATTAACATCGCCATCGGGATGAATTGAAATGGCTAAAGCTTGCCTAAACTTAATACCGAGCTTCTTATAAACAGGAGCTAATTCAAATTTAACCTGCTCAGGAGTCATTAAACCCATTCCAACCCAAATATTGGAAGGAATCCATTGATAAGAACTGTTAGGACTTATCACTTCTATCTCGTGATTTTTTCCCAATTTCCGCTTCGCAATCAATGCAGCAGTGTGGCCAGCTATACCGGCACCCAGAATTAATACTTTAGCCATATATGTTAGATTTAATTATTGTTTGTGATTTCAAATTCTCCATCATTAGACACTCAATACTAGTATTTTAAATTTATATTGAAATTCCAGAGATAGATAATGCACAAAAATAGTATATTCTTGCAATTTTGAACTATAAAAAGAGGAAATTCGATGTTATATTGTAAAGAAAAATTTCACACAGGAATTTAATTGCGCTTTTCATACTGCTTGTACCAATAGAAATGTGGTAATGAAAGGTTTCAAAAGATATCTGAAAAAAAAGAGCACTAATTATTGTTTGTCAATAATTAATGCTCTTTTACCCGATATTTAGTGGTTTTTAAACTCACTATAATTAAATATGTCTATCGTTCCATGGCCCCAATAATATCTGAAATTGAAGAGTATTTATGTCGCTCCAAATAATCATTTATTCCTTCAATCACCTTTATGGTAACAGTGGGGTCAATAAAGTTTGCAGTTCCAACTTGTATGGCCGAGGCACCTGCTAAAATAAATTCAATGGCATCTGTTGCGTTCATAATTCCACCCATACCTACCACTGGAATTTTAACAGCTTGAGCTACTTGCCAAACCATTCGAAGTGCAATTGGTTTAACAGCTGGACCCGAAAGACCACCGGTAATAGTTGATAAAACTGGCTTGCGAGTTTCGGAATTTATAGCCATTCCCAGCAATGTATTAATCAGCGATACAGAATCGGCTCCTTCTGCTTCAACAGCCAATGCAATCTCCGAAATGTCGGTAACATTCGGCGAAAGCTTCACCATTAAGTCATTTTTGTACACTCTTCGCACTTCTCTAACTACTTGAGCAGCAGACAAGCAGCTTGTTCCAAATGCCATTCCACCTTCCTTTACGTTGGGGCAGGAAATGTTTAATTCAATGCCTGGAATCTTTTCCAGCTCATTTAACCTTTCAGCACCTTCAATATAGTCTTCAATGGTAGAACCGGACAAATTCACAAGTATATTTGTATCGATGTTCTTTACAGTTGGATATATATGGTTAATGAAGTACTCAATTCCCTTATTCTGCAGTCCCACAGCGTTTAACATGCCAGAAGGAGTCTCTGCCATACGCGGATATGGGTTGCCTTGACGGTCGCGAAGTGTAGTTCCCTTCACAATTATACCGCCAATTCGCGATATATCCATGAAGTCTGAATACTCTGTCCCATAACCAAATGTCCCTGATGCCGTCATCACCGGATTTTTCAGTTGTAAAGTCCCAACTTTGATATTTAGATTTGCCATTTCAACTTTGTAATATTAAATACTGGTCCTTCGGTACACACGCATAAATGTCCATCAACTGTATCGGTAACGCAACACAAACAAACTCCAAAACCACAAGCCATGGTATTTTCTAAAGAAACCTCGCAAGTAGTGTTTGTTTTAAGCGCGTAAGACGCTACAGCCTTCATCATGGGAGTTGGGCCACAAGTATAAATTAAATCGAATTTTGAAGCCTGTAGCAGCGAATGCTGGGTAACATAACCTCGTTCTCCATGTGAGCCATCTTCAGTAGTTGTGTAAACTGTCCCAAAGCGCTCGAATTCACTCATCTGCAATAAATCAGCTTTTGAACGGGCACCAAGTAGAAAATTCACTTCAATTCCTTTGCCTTTTAAAAAATCTCCTAAGTAGAGTAAAGGTGCAACACCTACGCCACCACCAATCAACAATACTTTTGCATCGCTATTTGAAGGAATGCTGAAGGAGTTTCCAAGCGGGAGCAGCAAATTCACTGTTTCACCGGATTGAAGGGCAGCAAGACGCTTTGTGCCTTCTCCAACCACCTGAATCAAGAGCCATAACTCATTTTTCTGATAATCGACATAGTTAATAGAGATGGCACGGCGTAAAAAGACTTCGGAACTTCCATCAACTCGCACTTCTGCAAATTGACCAGGTAACATTTCAGGGAGTTTTTCGGGAGAAGTGAGAATAAGTAATGCATATTGATTGCTCAACTTTACATTTTCCTTGATAATCAAATCAAGCATGAATTTCTTCATTGAATATATTATATTGTATATCAATAAATTAAATAAACTGATATAAGTAATAAAAAAGGATTGATTTTGAGTACAAAATTACACAATTATCTCGGAAATACAAGTCTTAAAATCGCAGCTTAATTCAAATTGAAAAGAAGAATATTTTCGAAATAATTTTTGGATATTATTCAATATTCAACCACTTTTTCTCAAATAGTTTTAGTACAAAAATTATCGAGTTCAAAAATAAATCAGTTCTTAAAATTTATTCAAAATATTTATTTGGTTTCAAATTCTTGAAAAGTATTGTCGGTATAATAGACAATAATTTTACGAACCGATTTTGAAGGAGATTCAATAATGGATTTATAGTTTTGAAGTGGCTCGGGAGTGAGTTGAATTGGATTTTCTGTAATTAGTGGATTATTCTGCTGGTTGGTGGCAGATGGGACATTCGTTTTAGGGGTGTAATTTTGGTCTGAACTACTTGATTTTGAAGTAGTTTCATCTATATTTTCAAACAATGAAGGCATCTGAGGTTGCTTTTCAGTGCGATACATCGAGCCTAAGTCCATTAGAAGCCAATCTGAGCTAATGGTTTGGAAGTATTTTAGAATTTTAGTAAGCACATCCAAACTTGGATTATTCCGTCCATTCAATATATGTGATAGAGTAGAACCCTGAATGCCTATTGCAGCTGCAAATTGGGCAGAGTTCATTTGCTCTTTCTCCATTATCTTTTCAATTTTCTCTTTTATGTCCATAACACATGGTATTTTTGTGAAATATAGAATTGTATATTGCTGTACAAAGATATGTGAAATATATTACATTTGCAAATCAATCACAAATGTAACTCCATACATTTGTAACTATACTTCTGTGAACTAGCCAATATTCGATTATCAGTGTCGACAATAATATAAAGAACTTATTATAAAGATTATATGCTGTTATAATATAAAAGACCTGTATTATATTAATTATTTATATTTTATATCGTATATATACTGACAGATAGGTACTTAGATTGTTTATATTTCATATATTATAATAGAACAGTAGTATCTTTACAACTGTAAATGTATTATTAAAGCTTATTATCAATATATTCATTTATTTATCTGATAATTAAGTATATAATCAATGTTCTTAATGGTTTTATAGCACATCGTATCTATCACATTACAATTGTAATTATTAGTATGTTTGTAAATTCAAACACAATTTTTCATTGTATATATATGAAACTTTTAATAATTATTTATGTGATATTCGGTTGTTACATTTGTAAACCAGATAATTTATTACAAATGTACGATGGAAATTTATGTAGAATTGTGAAGCATATATTTATCTCTATTACAACAATTCTAATGTGAGATCACGATGAACCTACAAGCTTAATAAATGGTTTGAGTTGTTCGCTATTGTAATAAAATAGACAAAATAGTTGTTGATGTTATGCTAAAAAATAAATACAGGAAAATTACACCTTAATAAATGAGCATAATTAGCTACTATGTAGCAGTTTATGCGAATAATTGGCACTTGAGAGTGCATTATTTTTGATAACTTTGTAATACGTCCAATAGAATAGATTAATATGAATAAAAATGCTCCAAATTTCGATTTCTTTCAGATGTGAAATTTGTTTTTCTATTACATTTGCATGATTTGTATGGAACAAGCATGGTGGGAAAATATGCTGAATGGATAGACAGAAAAGAATAATAAGATATACTAGACTCAGCTCCTATTTATTATTATTGTAACCATTTTACTTTGTTGTAGAAATTAAAAAACTCATGATGACTTTGAACTATTAATGATTTGGATTTATTTCAAATCCATTTATTTTAAATAATTCATTCATATAATTACATGCTGAAAGTTCAATAATTAGGCTGTAATCTTAGTCATTTGATAAATTTACATTGCTATTTATTAATGGTTATCTTAGTTCATTAGGAGTAATGGATGAGCAAATTAATACCGATTTTTTAATCCACCATGATAAATAAAGTATTATTCTTCATAATCTTGGATTCAATCTTACTAATTTGATAATGTACCAGACAGTAAATAATTGGAGTCTACTGAAAAACTCCATGGTTTTTTTGTATAGGCAATCCTAAGGGATTTAAAAACTTCAACTTAAAAATTAGTGCAAGGTATTTGAATATAAACGTTCAAATACCTTGCACAAAACAATTTTATTTTCAGTTTAATCATTTATTAATCAGCATTATTACTGTTTTTCAGCAAAGTCAAATTAACAGGTCACATAAAGGCCATAAAAAAAGGCCATTCAGTTCCCTGAATGGCCTTAATAAAAATATGTTTTGCTAAAAACTACATAGCGTCAATTTGTTTGCTTATTGCTTCAAAATCAGCATCCATTTTCAATCTGTAGTACAATGTTTTAAGTGTTTTCTTGTACTCAATTTCTTTAGGTTTCAATTCTGAAGCTTTTTTGAAGAATGGCACTGATTCTTTAAATACACCTTCTGCTTTTTTCAATTCGGAATTGTATAACTTAGCATCTTTGATATTATTGGCATCTTCAATCATTTTGACCGCTTTATTATAGAACAAACGACCAATTCCAGCATATCCATCAGCCATTGTAGGATCTAACTCAATGGCCTTATCGAATGAAGCACGAGCCTCAGCTAAGTTACCCAGTGATTCATCTAAGTTGCCTTTTACATAGCGATATTGAGCCATATTTGGTTCACGGTCAATTGCTGTTTTCAAATAGACCAATGCATCTGGTGTTTTACCTGAATATATAAAATAATTAATCAAATTTTGTAAGAACCAAGCCTCAGATGGAAATTTTTCAAATCCTTCTTTCAAAGTTTTCACGTAACTAACTGTATCTTTTTGAGTCACATACTCTTCGTAAAGAAGCTGATAAACAGCCATTGTTTCGTATTTATCATCTTTCAAATCTTCATACAATACAATTGCTTTCTCATGTTTTTTGGCGTTAGTAGCAGCTATGGCTGTATAATACTTAATCATATTATACGTTGAGTCAGAGGTCGAAATTTCATTGTTCATTATTGGTAATTTTGGAATTTCCAAAAATGCTTCAAATGCATCAATCGCTTTTTCGTAATTTTTCTTTTCAAACTGATTAGCACCATAAGCAATCAAATTTTGTTGTACGCTGTAATACTCTTTAAATTTTGATTTGATGTCTTTTGTGAATTTTGGTTTCACTTTACCTTTTGCATCTGGTAATTGATCAAGTTTATCAGCATTTTTTAAATAGCCATAAGACTCCAAAATTGCTTTACCTTTAACTTCAGCATCAAATGGCATATTTAATATGGCTTTTTGATACAATGCATCATTTTCTTTGTACCCAATCAAACCAGCCACATAATAAGTATTGGCATCGTTTTTTGTCGTTGAATCTTGTAACGCTAATTTAATTGCTTCACGTGCACCGGCAAAATCTGGACTTTCCATTAAAGCTTTATTCTTTGCCTTCGATACATTGGACTTTTGAGCATAAGAAAATGTAAAGCTTATCACCAAAAATAAGGATAAAATAAGTTTTTTCATTACGATTGTTTTTTTATTGTTAGTACTTAAATAAGCGAACTGACAGAGCACCATCAGTTCGCTTTATTGATTAAATAATTTCAGTATCTTCTTCTAATTCAGCATCTTCGTCTACTTCTGAATCTTCATCGATCTCAATATCTTCTTCTACTTCTGAATCTTCATCAATATCAGTTGATTTTTTTTCAATAATAGATTCAACATGAGTTACAGCATGTGTTCCTTCTAGAATCTCTTCAAGATTTCCTTCAATTGAACCTTCCAGAATTTCATCCAGCACTACTTCAGATAATACTTTACAAACCGAAGCGATTTCGTCGTTACGTTTTTCGAGGTTTATCAATCGTACACCTTGCGTTGCACGACCCATAACTCTGAAATCAGCAACTTTCAAACGAATAGTGATTCCAGATTTATTGATAATCATTAAATCGTTATCATCGGTTACGTTTTTGATAGAAACCAATTTACCTGTTTTTTCAGTAATATTCATGGTTTTAACACCTTTACCACCACGATTTGTAACACGGTAAACAGCTTCAGCCACAACTGGATTTCCTTCTTCGTCAACTGGTAAGTTTCCGTTTTCGTCAAGTTCAAGTTTTTCGTCCAGTAAAGTACGTTTACCATAACCTTGTTGCGAAACCACCATGATATTCTCATTATCAGCCTTATTTACACAAATCATGCCAATCACTTCATCCTGACCATCATCGTCCAATGTCATACCACGAACACCTGTTGCAGTACGGCCCATCTGACGAACTTTGGATTCATTGAAACGAATAGCGCGACCATTACGGTTGGCCATAAGCACTTCTGCATTTCCATCTGTCAATCTAACCTGGATTACTTGGTCATCCTCACGAATGGTAATTGCATTCACACCATTTTGACGTGGGCGAGAATATGCTTCGAGTGAAGTTTTCTTGATAACACCGTTTTTAGTACAGAAAATCAAATAATGTGAGTTGATATATTCGCTGTCAGTTAATCCTTTCACACGGATAAATGCATTCACTTTATCGTCGCCATCGATATTCAACATATTCTGAATAGCACGTCCTTTTGAGTTTTTGCTACCTTCTGGAATATCATAAACCTTTAACCAATAGCACTTTCCTTTTGAAGTAAAGAACAACATGGTATTGTGCATCGAAGCAGGATAGATGTATTCGATAAAATCTTCGTCGCGAGAATCACTACCTTTTGAACCAACACCACCACGGTTTTGCGATCTGAACTCGGTAAGTGCAGTACGTTTAATATAACCCAAATGTGAAATGGTAATAATCATTTCGTCATCGGCATAGAAATCTTCAGGATTAAATTCTTCGGAAGAATAAACGATTTGAGTACGACGGGCATCGCCATATTTTGCTTTAATTTCAAGTAGTTCGTCTTTAATGATTTGCATCCGCAATTCAATATTTTCTAGAATTTCTTTCAATTTAGCTATTAAGTTCATTACATCTTCATACTCAGCACGAAGTTTATCTTGCTCCATACCAGTAAGTTGACGCAAACGCATTTCAACTACCGCACGAGATTGAATGTCCGACAAACCGAAACGTTCCATCAAACCATTACGGGCTTCTTCGGGCGTTTTTGAGTTACGAATAATGCGAATGGCTTCATCCAAATTATCCAGAATAATCATAAAACCTTCCAACAAATGCGCACGTTTTTCGGCTTCTCCCAATTCGAAACGGGTACGACGAATAACTACTTCGTGACGGTGTTCTACAAAATAATGAATCATGTCTTTCACGTTCAACATACGTGGACGACCATGAACCAATGCAATATTATTTACACTAAATGACGTTTGTAAAGCTGTGTATTTAAACAACTTATTCAAAACTACACTTGAATTGGCATCACGTTTAATATCAACAACAATACGCATACCTTCACGATCGGATTCATCGTTGATGTGCGCAATTCCTTCCACTTTTTTATCAACAACCAAAGCAACAACTGCTTTAATCAACTCAACTTTATTAACTTGATAAGGAATTTCATTGATAATGATTTTTTCACGACCTGAAGCATCAGTTTCAATTTCGACTTTGGAGCGAACCACAATACGGCCACGTCCAGTTTCCAAGGCTTCTTTTACACCAGCATAACCGTAAATAATACCACCGGTAGGAAAATCGGGTGCCTTGATATATTTCAGGATTTCAGACATTTCGATATCATTATTGTCAATATAGGCAATAATTCCATCTACTACTTCCGTTAAATTGTGTGGAGCCATGTTGGTAGCCATACCTACGGCAATACCAGATGACCCATTAATCAATAAATTAGGAATACGACTTGGCAAAACGGTTGGTTCCTTCATCGTATCATCAAAGTTCAATTGAAAATCAACTGTATCTTTGTTAATATCAATCAACATATCTTCGGAAATCTTCCGCAAACGGGCTTCGGTATAACGCATAGCAGCAGGACTGTCGCCATCCACCGAACCAAAGTTTCCTTGTCCATCCACCAATGGATAGCGCAAAGACCAATGTTGAGCCATACGAACCAATGTACCATAAATGGAAGAGTCACCATGTGGGTGATACTTACCCATTACTTCCCCCACGATTCTGGCAGATTTTTTATAGGGTTTATCTGAATTGTTTCCCAATTCGTTCATCCCAAATAATACTCTACGGTGTACAGGTTTAAAACCATCACGTACATCGGGCAATGCACGGGAAACTATCACCGACATTGAATAATCGATGTACGAAGATTTCATTTCTTCGTCAATGCTTACCTGAATAATTCTGTCTTGATCAATCATCTATATTTATATTTGTTACTTCCTAAAAAATCGCACTAAAGTACTGCTTTTAGTTGGATTAGACAAGTGTTTTTTCAAATAAAATAAACAAATAAATGCAATATATTTAACTTGAAAAAGAAAAAAGAAACATTTCGTCAAAATGTAATAAAATTGAGCAAATCTATTGTTTAAAAAAGGACGACCAACAAATTGGACGTCCTATATTTTTTGGATGAAATCAGAATATCATATTAATACTTCTATTTCAACATTCCCCCAGCAACAAAATAATTATCAAATAAATTATTTTGTTCTGGAACATTTTCAAAAATCCCATATACCGAAGACCCTGAACCTGACATTGAAGCATACATCGCTCCCATTCCATACAAATCATTTTTTATTTTTTCAATCTCAGGATGGTTGGAAAAGACTGAATTTTCAAAATCATTTTTAATTAAATATTTCCATTCAATAATCGGTTTCTGAATCAATTCTAGTAACGAAATTTGGGGCTTTTCGGGTACAACTAATGAATATGCTTCGGGTGTGGAGACGTGAATATCGGGTTTTATAAGCAACAAAAAGTAGCCTTTAAGAGATAACTTAATCGGAGTGAACACATTACCGATCCCAGTTGCGAATATGGGTTTATTTTTAATAAAAACTGGGCAGTCGGCCCCTATTAAAGATGCAATTTTCTCAAGTTTCTTTGGAGTAATTTTCAACTCAAACATCTCATTTAAAGCTTTTAGCATAAAAGCAGCATCAGAAGAACCACCGCCCAAACCTGCTCCAAAAGGTATTTGCTTTGCCAATGAAATATCAATGGGTGGAAACTGGTATTGTGACCGTAATAAACGGTATGCTTTAACGATTAAATTGTTTTCTGGATCGCCATCAATTGGAATTCCAGATGCTGAAAAGCTATAATCTGAACAGGATTCAGAAACTTGTACATCAAGCACATCACTTAGGCCAATTGGATAAAAAACTGTCTCGATATTATGGTATCCATCGTTACGTTTTTCAACAACATTGAGACCGAGATTAATTTTGGCATTGGGGAAAAGAAGCATATTAATTTGTAGTTGATAGTTGATAGTTGATAGTTAACAAATAAATCTACATTTGTGTTTCATTATTTTTTGTTTTGTTGTAAACCGTTCAAACATAATTCAAAGGTAATATTATTTTTGTGATTCTGAAAATACTCATATCAAACCATGTTAAATTGTCAATAAACTGTTGAAAAATTTAATATGGCACATTGAGAAATCTTTAGTACTTTTGAAGTCCTCAAAAAACAGTAAATAGTAAATTAAATAATAGTAAATATCAAAATGGCTGAGAAACGAAACTACACAAAAAAACAAACAGGCCCCACTCCTATTCCAGCTAACGAATATGGCAAACTTCCACCGCAAGCACCTGAATTAGAGGAAGCTGTGTTGGGTGCTATCATGATAGAAAAAGATGCATATTCGCTAGTTTCGGAAATTTTGAAGCCGGAATGTTTCTATAAAGTTTCGCATCAGAAAATTTTTGAAGCCATTATGACTTTGGCAATGCATCAAGAACCGGTGGATATGCATACGGTTACTGAACAATTGCGTAAAAGTGGTGCTATCGATGATGTTGGTGGCCCATATTATATTACTTTACTTACAGCTAAAGTTTCTTCGGCTGCCCACTTGGAATATCATGCACGCATTATTGTTCAAAAATTCCTTGCGCGTGAATTGATACGAATTTCCAGTGAAATTCAAACCAAAGCATTTGACGACAAATCCGATGTGGATGATTTGATGCAAGAGGCTGAAGGAATGCTATTTGAGGTTTCGCAACGTAACCTGAAAAAAGATGTTACCCAGATTAGTCCTGTAATTGATGAAGCCATAAAGCGAATGCAGGCTGCAGCGAACAAACAAGGATCCAGTGGTGTGGCTACAGGTTTTCATGGTTTGGATAAAGTTACATCGGGATGGCAAAAATCCGACCTTATCATTATTGCAGCACGTCCCGCAATGGGAAAAACGGCTTTTGTACTTTCGATGGCCAAGAATATGGGCGTTGATTACAATCAGCCAGTTGCTATATTTTCGTTAGAAATGTCCAACGTACAATTGGTGAACCGTTTGATAATGAACGTTTGCGAATTGGAAGGTGAAAAGGTAAAGAACGGCCAACTAGATAAAGATGAATGGATTAAACTAGATAAGGATATAAAAAACCTTATTGATGCTCCTATTTATGTGGATGATACTCCTAGTTTGTCGGTTTTCGAACTTAGAAGTAAAGCACGTCGGTTGGTGAAAGAGCACAATGTTCAATGTATTATTATTGACTATTTGCAATTGATGAATGCCAGCGGTATGAGTTTTGGAAGTCGTGAGCAGGAAGTAAGTATTATTTCACGGTCATTGAAAGGATTGGCCAAGGAGCTGGATATTCCAATCATCGCACTTTCGCAATTGAATCGTGGTGTGGAAGGACGTTCGGGTTTGGAAGGTAAGCGCCCACAACTTTCGGATTTACGTGAGTCGGGATCTATCGAGCAAGATGCAGATATGGTTTGCTTTATTCACCGACCTGAATATTATCATTTAACGGAAGATGCCCAGGGAAATTCTTTGATTGGAATTGCAGAAATTATTATTGCCAAACACCGTAATGGTGCCACTGCCGATGTGCAATTGAAGTTCAAAAACGTGTTTGCAAAGTTTATGAACAAGGATGATGCCGATAGCAGCGACAATCCATTCAGCAGTGGTTATCAGGTTATTTCGTCCAAAATGAATGACGGAGGTGGATCTAATTTCTATGGTGATGCTCCTGCATTGGCACCAACAACTTCTACAAATCCATTTCAGGGTAGTGGAAGAAATGATGAAACACCATTTTAGCCGACTAAATCCCGAAAAGGGGACTTAAGACTAAGTTTGATACAATAAAAAATGCGAATAGAATTTCTATTCGCATTTTTTATTCTCAATTAGCAGATTACTTATTTATGGAAGTCAAATTACTTGGGTCATGTTTGTGTTTGAAGAATACTGCGAATAATATAGCCACTACCAATGAGTAAGCAGCAAAAGTAAACCAAATTCCTTGCCATTGAAAATCGCCATTTTCTGATTTGAAGAAATTGTCGATGATTAATCCGCTTGACCAACTTCCCAAAATTGCTCCAAAACCGTTGGTCATCATCATAAATAATCCTTGCGCGCTACCTCTAATACTCGAATCAGTCTGTGTTTCAATGTATAGTGAACCAGAAATATTAAAGAAATCGAAAGCCATACCATAAACGATGCATGATAGAATAATCATCCAAAGTCCGTCACCAGGGTTTCCAAAACCAAACAGTCCAAACCGCAATACCCAAGCCAACATACTGAACAACATCACCTTTTTGATTCCAAACTTACGTAAAAAGAAAGGAATGGTGAGAATGAATAAGGTTTCGGACATTTGAGAAATGGACATGATAATTGCTGGATATTTAATGGCTGCCAAATCTTTAAACGCATCTATTTTTTTGAAATCGTGTAAAAATGTATCTCCATAAGCATTGGTGAGTTGCAACGCTGCACCTAACAACATAGAGAAAACAAAAAACATGGCCATCTTTTTATCTTTAAAAAGCGTAAATGCTTTCAATCCCAAGGAATCAACCAATGATTTTTTCTCAACTTGTTTACTCACTTCACAAGTTGGAAGGGTAAATGAATATATTCCGAGCAATAATGATGCAGCAGAAGCAACATAAAATTGTAATGCCGATGTTTCTAACTTCAGCAAACTGACTGTCCACATGGCAACAATAAAACCAACCGTGCCCCAAACGCGAATAGGTGGATAATTTTTCACAACATCCATATTCGCTTTTTTCATTGCTGAGTATGAAACAGTTATGGACAATGAGATTGTAGGCATATAAAACATCATATTCACCAACATTAGCGAAATCATGGATGCTGGCGTGGTCATTTGAGGAAGAAGAAACAGAGCAATTGCTCCCATTAAGTGAAAACTCCCCAAAAGTTTTTCGGCATTCACCCATCGGTCTACAATTACACCCGCCAAAGCTGGCATAAACAACGACGCAATACCCATGGTTGAAAAAATGGCTCCAAACTCAGTACCTGACCAGCCCTTGTTTTGAAACCAATAACCACCGATTGTAATTAACCAAGCCCCCCAAATGAAAAATTGAAGGAAACTTAAAAGCGTAAGACGGTACTTTAATGACATGATTGTATTGTTTATTTTAGTTTGTGATTATCTGTATTTTCAAATTCTATTCTGTTTGCAAATATATTCTTTGACTTAAGAACTCTTATTAGTATGTAGACTGCATATAATGAATTTATTTTTTTTTCCTTTTAATAGCATCGCGTATGTGTACAGCCAATTCATATTTTTCATCAACTACTGCCAATTCGAGCATATTTTCCAATGCTTCTAACGAAAAAGTATCAAGGTCTTCGACTGTAATTTCCTTATTTACAATATCATCCTGTGAATTATCATTGTTTTCGTCAACAGGTGTTTCAACCTCGGTTCCAACAATTTCCAAAATTTCCGACTTAATATATATTGGACAATCAGAACGCACTGCGAGTGCAACAGCATCTGAAGTACGTGCATCAACGATAATTATTTTTTTATCTTTTAAAATATGTAATTCTGAATAAAATACATCGTTAACCATGTCGTAAATCAATACTTTCTGTAAATCGGCATCAAATACATTTAACAAGCTTTTTATCAAATCATGTGTAAGTGGGCGTGGTGATTTTTTATTATTCATTTTTAATGCAATTGATTGTGCTTCAGGTTCTCCAATCATTACTGAAAATCTCCGATTACCAAACTCCTCACTCAATACCAGCCCATATGTTCCTACAACCGTTTGATTATAGACCAATCCAGTTATCGTTAATTTTATTTCAGTGTCCATATAATTCCTAATTTATAGTTCTAGTTTTACAATTTAAATCTCTATTTCTATAGATTTTAAAAAGGTTGGCAAATATACTGATATTTTTAAATGTACGGATTATTTTTGAAATTTAAAATTGAAAAATATATGTAATCAAGCAATCAAAAGTCAACTAATCGGAAAATTATCAAAGCTCCATACTGTTATTAAATTACTTATATGTACTTTTGCAAGTAAATATATCAACCTTTTGTTAATTCGTAATTATTGAAAAATGTATATTAAATCAAACATAAATATCCGAAATAAACGTGCCACTTTCGACTACGAAATTGTTGATCGATTTACTGCTGGTATTCAACTATTTGGAACCGAAATTAAATCAATTCGGGATGGAAAAGCCAGTTTATCAGATACTTTTTGCACCTTTATAAAAAATGAATTGTTTGTGAGAAATATGCACATTTCCACTTACTTTTTTGGAACTTACAATAACCATGATGTTCGTCGTGACCGGAAATTACTGCTCAACAAGCGCGAACTCACCAAATTATCGCGCGGAACAAAAGAAACTGGATTAACTATTGTACCTACCAAACTTTTTATCAACGAAAAGGGATTTGCAAAACTAGAAGTTGGTTTAGCAAAAGGAAAAAAGACCTACGACAAACGTAATACGCTGAAGGAGAAGGAAGATAGACGGTCAATGGATAGAGCTATGAAAGAATGATTTTAAGAGTTTGAAAATTTGAAAGGTTTGAAGAGTTTGATGTTTTGTGTATCATTTTCTAAGAAAAATTTAAATTTAGTTTTCGGTTGAAGTGTTCTTAATCCCCCTTCGGGGGTTTGGGTGCTTTCTTCTTACTTTGTTTGGTGTACAAAAAACGTTTTATTTTTTGTGAAGCAGTTTTTTCAAATGGTTCATGAATTATATCCACCCGCTTTATTTGAGAAACTCTATTCAATTTTGAATTTACTTCTTTTACAAGATGTTGGGTCCAAACTGCATACTTTTCCTTTTTATCTTCAACAACGGATTTTAAATGCTCAAAACTTTTTTCCAGATTTTCCAAATCTATCAAAACTTTTGCCACTAAAAATCCATCTTCTTCTAAAACCAAAGATTCAACTACAAATTTGTTATTATTGATAATTGATTCAATGTCTTCGTGATAAATATTTTCACCGCTTGCTCCCACTATCGTATTTTTCATTCTTCCTTTGATATACAATCGCTTATGGGAATCAAACTGACCAAAATCGCCTGTTTTGAACCAACCATCATCGGTCAACACTTCTTTTGTTGCCTCAGGATTTTTATAATATCCCTTCATCACGTTAGGACCTTTTGCCCAAATCTCTCCCACTCCTTTTTTATCAGGATTATTTATCTTTAAATCAACACCTTTCACGGCAAAACCTGTAGATTGTAATTTGGTTTGATGTGTCCCTGCTCCTGCTAACAACGGCGCTGTTTCAGTCAGTCCATAACCAATGGCATAAGGAAAACTGGCTTCCTTCAGGAAACGCTCTACGTTTGCATCGAGCTTTGCGCCTCCAATTCCAAAGAAAGCCAACCGACCTCCAAAGGTTTCGTAAAGTTTTTTACCGGCATAACGGTGGATAATTTTCCTAAATAATGTTGTTTTATAAATTAAAGATTTGAATTGGCTTGTTGAAAACTTGCTCTGTATCTGATTCTTGTACAATTTCTCCATGATAAGCGGAACTGCAAGCATCATTGTAGGACGTATCTTGGCCATAGCAGGTAATAAAGCTGCTGGTGTTGGTGGTTTTTCCAAATAAAAGATGGAGCTACCGTACATGATTGGATAAAGCATTCCAATAGTATTTTCGTAGGTATGCGACAACGGTAGCAATGATAAAAAAACATCAGTACTATTAATGGCATGAAAAGTAAAGGATTGCATTGCAGTGAATGTCAAATTTTTATGCGATAAAACTACTCCTTTTGATCGGCCAGTAGTACCAGAAGTATAAATAATAGCTGCTGTATCGTCTTCTTTGACTTTAATTTTAGGTACCTTCACATCCTTCAGAACGTCATGATTTGCTTTTAGTAAAGTAAAATCTTCAAGTAGAATCTTAGCTTCCAATGTCGGTAATTCCAAACCGTCAACCTTCGAAGTTAATCTTTCGCTAACAAATAAAACTTTTGCTTCCGAATGAACCATCACATTGTCAATCTCTTCTCGGGTAAAATCAGGTAAAATTGGCACTATAATAAGTCCGTTGGCAACAACAGAAAAATATGCAATCACCCAATTTGGCATATTGTGACTCAGTAGGGCCACTTTGTCTTCTTTTTTTAAACCCAAAGAAAACAACAATGCCGACACTTCCTCAATTTTTTTTCCTAATTCAGAATAAGTGATAGGAGTTCCACCTACAAATGATACAGCGGGCTTATTGGCAAAATTCTTTACTGAATAATTAATCAACGACTGAAGCGTAAGCGGCTTTGGCTCAATTTTTTTGTGCATAATGTCTCGAGAATCAAAAAAAACAATTGAATAATGAGTGTAAATATATGCTATATATTCGAACTAATATGCATAAAAATAGAATAAAAACAATGTTGGATAAATCATAATTGATATTTGATTATAAATCAAAAAGATAGACTTATTAATACTTCAGTCATGATGAGTAAAATTGTTTACTATCCTATCAACTTTCTCTTTTTCCATGAAGCAACAGATTCACAGCCTCTGTCATCGAACCCGCTTTTATTACCGAACCCGCATTTACAAAATAGATTTCGTCAGCATTTTCGATGGTATTTAGTCGGTGTGCAATAATAATTCGGATGGTACTTTTCGGTAATTTCTTTAAAATATCGTCCAATAATTGTTCAGTTACTGTATCGATATTGGCAGTTGCTTCATCAAGAATTAATAGTTCTGGTCGACGTATAACCGCACGCATAAATGCTATTAATTGCTTTTGACCCAGACTAATACCATCTCCAGATGCTTTTATTTCTGCTTTCAATCCACCATCAAATCTATGAACTAAACCTTCAAGTGAAACTTGTTTAAGTTCTCCTATTAATTCTTCGTCCGAAAGTTCGTTAAAGCATTCATTACCATACAATATATTGTCGCGTAAGGTGCCCGTGAAAAGAAACGGCTCTTGCAAAATGAATCCAATTTTTGCAGTTCTGTCACTTGGACTGTACGAACGAATATCTACGCCATTAAGAATGATTTGTCCAGCAGTTGGGTCGTACAATCGTGACATAAGCGAAGCGGTAGTTGTTTTTCCACCACCAGTTGGCCCAACAAAAGCATAGGTTTTTCCGCGTTCCAAATTGAAACTTACATCCTTTAAAATCTCATTTCCTGGAACATAAGAAAATGAAACATTGCGGAATGATAAAACGCAGCAGGTATTTTCTTTTTCTATTGTTTCAACAACTGGTAAGTTGTTTTCCATTGCCAATATTTGCGAAATTCTGTCCCAGCCAGCCAATGCCACCTGAAAGTTTGCCCACAAAGCTGCAATCTGGCGCAACGGATTGTAAAATGAATTGATATAGGCCAAAAAACTGATTAATAAACCCAACGAAAACTGTCCTACAGAAATCAGGTATATGCCAAAAGCCAGCACCACCATTTGTCCAATACTTGACGAAAAACCGAAAACTGGCATAAACATATTATTTGCAATGCCCGCTTTTACAGCAGTTTGGTAATTTTCGGTATTCACTTCATCAAATCTTTTGCGGAAATAATCGCGGCGATTAAATGCAACAATTACTTTGAAATTATTCAAACTTTCCTGAATTTCAGCACTCATTCCGCCTGTACTTTTCATGTTGACGGCATTTGTATTTTTCACCCAAGGAGAAATACTTCTTGTGAAAATAAGCAGGAATACTGCAGGAACTAATGCAGCCAATCCAAGCTCTATATTAATGGATAACAAGAAGATACCAGCACCAGTCATGGTGAAAATACTGCTCATAAACTGTACCAACGACTGCGAAAAAAACTGGTTGATTTTATCCGTGTCATTGTTTACCCTCGAAATCAAGTCGCCAGCTTTATTTTGATTGAAAAAATCGATGGGTAACTCTTGCAGTTTATTGAAAACCGTATTTCGCAAATTGAATAACATCCGCTGCCCCACTCGTCCCATCAATTGCGTTTGGGTGTAACCACTCACCAAAGCCAAAGAAAAAACGCCGAATAGTATAATGGAATACTTGATAACCCCATCATATTGCTTGGTCATCACAAAAGTATCTACGGCATGTCCAATTAAATAAGGTGCCACAAGGTTTAATCCCGAATTGATGAGAATAAAAACCATAGCTATATACATGTTCTTCCGCTCTTTGCCCATCAATGTGAGCAAACCTTGCAGCGTAGTTTTCATGCTGACTTTTTCGTTGGTCGAAATGTCTTTTTTTATGTTGAGATTATAGTTCATACTGTTTCTTCAAAATGATTTGTACTTCTTTGCGAATTGAAAATCTGCACGTATTCCGGACTACTTTTCATCAATTCTTCATGCGTTCCTTTTGCCAGCATTTCACCTTCTTCCAGCAATAATATTTGACCGTAATGCATAATAGGTTCAATCTTTTGTGTTACAGAAAGTAAGGTGATTCCGGGATAATTTTTTTCCACATTCTCCAGAATCTTTTGTTCGGTTTGACCGTCAACCCTGGCAGTAAAATCATCGAGTAAAAGTATTTTAGGGTTCAAAGCCAATGCACGGGCCAGCATGATACGTTGTTTCTGTCCTCCCGAAAGACTCGTACCACGTTCACTAACAATGGTTTCCAAACCTTGCGGTAAAGTATGGATAAAATCAGCAAGTTCAGCTGTTGCTATGGCTTTATCAAGCAATTCATCGGTTACATTTTCGTTGAAAGCAATATTTTCACGCAGACTCATGTTAAACATTACGCTGTCCTGAAAAACAAAACCAATCTGTTGTTGAAAAGATTCCTTGTTGTAGTCGTTGATATTGATGCCGTCAAATAATATTGAGCCGCTTGTGGGTAAAATAAGCCCTGTGAGCAAATGCAGCAATTGTGTTTTTCCAGCAGCTGTAGGGCCGATGATAGCAGTTTGTGTTCCAGAGTGAATGCTCAAGGAAATATCTTTTAATGCTGGTTTATCTCCGTAAACTACTGTAATATCCTGCATTTCAAAGTTTCCCATCAATGGCGTGTTAATAGTCCCAGTATCACTTGTTTCGATGGCATCAAGTACGGCGCAAATACGACCGTATGAAACAGAGGCTTGCACAACGAAATTGCTAATAAATCCAATCACAATAATAGGGAAAATAAGAATTACCAGATATGAACTAAAGGCGGCAAAATCGCCCAACGACATGGCGCCGGTAATAACATAATGACCACCCAAAGCCAAAATAGTAAGTGATGCGAGATTGCTGACAAACACCACAATAGGAATCAACGTGGCAAAAAGGCTTAGTATCGAGATTCCCAAATCTTTGGCTTGCGTGTTGGCATCCAGAAATTTACGGTATTCCATTGTTTGGGAATTCAATACCCGAACCAATGCAGCACCCATAATACTTTCGTTGATTACTTTGTTGAGCCAGTCAATCACTTCGCGACTTTTCTTGAACAAAACGCCTACTTTGCGAAACACGAAGAAAAATGCTCCGGCAATAATCGGAATAATAATCAATATCGATAATGCCAATTCCCAATTGATTGAAATTAATAGCGCACTTGCTCCTATCAATATAAATATTGAAGATGCAAGCGAAACCACAGCCATTGAGACAAATATTTTTACAGAATCAATATCCGAAGTGAGGTTTGTAAGCAGTTTGGACGGATTGGCAGTTTGAATAAATGCATAACTCTGACGCGAAATTTTATCGGCCACCCTTGTTCGTAAATCACGTGCAACTCGCTCAGAAGCATATGTTTGTAGAATCCCTTGCAAAAATGTAAATATGAATATTACCAATGCAGCAGACAAAAATTCAATTATTAACCGCTCGTACGAAAAGTCTCCTTTCGAAAAATCATCAATCCCACGCGAAATAAGTTTTGGAATCACCAAGTTTACCCCATTACTTATCAATGCAAAACCTATCAAGCTAAATATCATTAGTTTGTAAGGTTTCAGTACTGCAAAAATATTCGGTTTTACTGGTTTATTGTCTTTTGATTGTTTTTTGTTTGCCATCTTATTTTAATAAAGTATCCTGAACGCAATTTACAACGCTAAATGACACAAAGAAGTTGAGTGAAATAATAATTAATGCTGGATTAAACTATAAAATCAAGACCGCAAAGTTACTCATTGTAATCCTTCTCAAATTAATGATAAGTTATAAAATAATTGGATTTGTTGTGAAAGGTTGTAAATTAAAAAAGGATGAAAATATTGAATTATCACTAGTTTTATTGCCATAACAGATTAACATATTAAACAAAACAAGTATGATTATTGTTATTTAACAGAAAGGAAATGAAAAATAAAAATAGTTACAATACTTTTGCAGAAAGTATTGTCTAATCCAGACTGAGCAAATAAAATTCAAAAAATTATAGTGAATGAAAAAAATTATTGACATCAATAACCTTGAGTTTAGATATGGTAACCAATCAAAATTATTATCAGATTTGAATTTGGAAATTGAAACTGGAAGAATTAACGGGCTTTTAGGTAAAAATGGTGAAGGTAAAAGCACCTTGTTGAAATTAATTTCAGGATTGCTTTTTCCGATAAGTGGCGAAATAAAAGTGTTGGATTTTGATCCAAGTAAGCGTGATCCAAAAATGCTGCAAGGAATATTCTTTTTACCCGAAGAAGTTGCTGGGTCAACACTTAGTATAAAGAAATTCGTAAAAACCTATGCTCCTTTTTATCCAAAATTCCGACTCAGCAAATTTTATGACTATATAAATGAATTTGGCATAAATCCATTAACTGCGAACATTGACACCATGTCTTATGGACAAAAAAAGAAATTTATGATTGCATTTGGACTTTCCACCAATTCTAAAATTATATTGATGGACGAGCCCACAAACGGCTTAGACATACCTTCCAAAGGAATATTTCGCAAAATTGTGGCCTCTGTCATTAACGAAAACTGTACTGTCATCATTTCTTCACACCAAGTGCTTGATTTAGAAAATCTTATTGACAATATAATTATAATGGAGGATCATCAAATCGTATTTAATGCAACAACTGAAGAAATTCTCAAAAAACTATATTTCACTGTTGGAGATGCCACAAAAACAGACGAAACTGTAATTTACAAAGAAGATAAATTAAGAGGTTTAAATCGAGTTTGTGAGAACACATTGGGCAATGAAAGTATTTTAGATGTCGAATTGTTGTTTAATGCTGTAATTGCTCGAACTGAAACCATAAAAAACATATTTTACAACCCGAAAAATTAGGCAATTAGATTAATTACTTATTCAACAGCAATTAAATTTTAACTCCTGTCAAGATAAAAAGAAAAACATTATACATGGAAACAAACTTTAGTATTAAACGTATGAGCTTATTACTTAAGCGTTATTTTGTCGAAAATTCTTATAGAGAACTCATGTTTTGGAGCATTATTACTTTAATCTTCACCGTGTTTGACCAACGTGATTTTGTGAAAATTATATTATATATCAGTGGATTAGTTTTCTCAGTCAATTTATACAAAGAATTTTGGAATGCCCCTTCAGGAATACATTTTTTTATGATTCCAGCCACTCATCTCGAAAAAATCACTGTTGCTGTCTTGTTAAATACCTTGTATTATTTTTGTATGACATTATTGGCCTATTTTTTAGGTCACATGCTCATTATATTGGTGTATCATTTAGTTTTAAAAATTCAAATTCCAATCAATTGGGATTTGTTTGAAGCTACAAAAACCATTTTCATGAACGGTAAAACCTATGTTTCTGTTGAAAATGAGTTTTGGAAAATTCTAGGAAATTTTGCCTTTATTCAAGCCTTATCAATGGTGGGTTCGCTCTACTTTAAAAATAATGCTACCATAAAAACCATTATTAGTATGTTTGGTTTTGCTATAATTCTTGTTATTATTCAATTGCTACTGATGAAAATGTTTTTAGGCGACATTAGCTTGGCTGACAGCATAGTTTATTTAAATATTGCCTTGAATAACCCTAATGTTCCCACTGCCATTGAGTATTTAATACGTTTTATTGGCTACCTTTTAATTCCATTTTTATGGGTGGTGAGCTACTTTAGATTAACAGAAAAACAAGTTTAGTAATTTCAATTGAAATATATTCATTATTAAAACAGCCAAAATGAAAAATAAAAATAGACTCTCTAAAGCTGCAGTAGTTATAGTCGTTGTAGGTATAGGATTGGTTCATAATTTGGATAATAAATCCGTATTTTCTAATTCTTTAAGTTCAGTTACAATGCAATTGGAAAATAAAATCCTTGCTACTGATTCACTACAAAACAAAGAAAATTGCATAGTAAACTATTCAAAATCAGTTCTCAAATCAAGTATTCAACGATTAATTTCTAACTTATGAAAACTAGCAATAAATTAATGATTGGTTTTTTTGGTTTAGTACTTGCGGGAATGATAATTTATAATTTTGCATTGACCAAAGAGATTAAAAAGAGTCCTATGAATAATATTATGCCTAATAACATGATAAATAACTATCAACAACAAGATTCACTTTTAATAAACGTTGATAGTGCTTCATTGAATAATTCTGAAAGTCCCCAAAAGTGATTGAAAATCCAACACGTTTTTTTAATCCTTTTTCAACTGCAATCAAATTAGGTAATTGTAATTTTTTCAACTTAAATTTATTATGAGATCTAAACCAACACTCGTTTTTTGTCTGTTTATGGATTCAATTGGTGCTTTCAGCTATTTTATACCTGGAATTGGTGAATGGTTCGATTTGTTATGGGCACCAATTTCTGCTTTTATTTTTTATAAAAGTTTTGGTGGACGAATTGGGCAGGTTGGCGCATTCATCAACTTCATCGAAGAGATTTTCCCTTTCACCGATATTATTCCAACATTCACATTGGTATATTTATACAAACGGTTTAAGAAGAGCTAATTGAAAGCTACAGAATTAACATTACTTCAACAAATAAGTTTACAAACAATGAAAAAACGCTCAATTCATGCATTAATACACGTTCCATTTGAGGGTTTGGGGTGCATTGAACAATGGATAAACAGTCATGGACAAGAAGTTACATTTACAAACTTATATGCTGATTATCAACTGCCAAATCCCGATTCTGTAGATTGGCTGATAGTTATGGGTGGCCCAATGGGTGTGTATGATGATTTAAGTTTCCCATGGTTATTGGAAGAAAAAGAATTTATTGGTCAAGTAATATCAAAAGGAAAAACAGTAATGGGCATTTGCCTTGGCTCACAGCTTATTGCAGAGGTATTGGGTGCTAAAGTTTATCCCAACAAGCAAAAGGAAATTGGTTGGTACGATGTAAAACTTACTGATTCGGCAAAGGCACTTTTTACTTTTTCTGAATTTGAAAGTCAGTTTCCTGTTTTTCATTGGCATGGCGACACATTTGATTTACCTTTGGGTAGCCAGCATCTTTTCAGCTCAGAAGTCTGCAGCAATCAGGGATTTTTGGTCAATGAAAATGTGCTAGGGCTACAATTTCATTTTGAAGTAACAGCAGAATCGCTCAAAGAAATGTTGAAGAATGGAGCCGACGAACTGATTGAAAGTGATACTATTCAATCGGCAAAGAAGATATTGGAACAAAAACAACTGATAGAATCAAATAATCATAAAATGTTTCAGATACTTGATTATCTAGATAAAAAAATGTCTACTAGTCCGTCAGCTGACGGAGAATTAGGCAAGTATTGATTATTACAAAATATTTACTACAAACTACTTACTAAATTTTATGCTTGAACAAATATTTTACGGAAATACCTTTCACGATTGGTTAATATCTCTTGCCATTATTATTGGTGCTATTATTTTAAACAAAATAATCGTTTTACTAAACAAAACCGTCATCATAAAACTAACCGACAAAACAAATAATCGGCTCGATGACATTCTGTTTAAAATGCTTCAAGCTCCTGTCTTGTTTGGAATTATGCTTTTTGCCATTTGGGTGGCTGCAAAACGATTGGATCTAAATCCCGGTTTCGAAAACGTTATCGCCAAATCGTATCAGATACTTATCGTACTGAACATTACATGGTTTGCAGCCCGATTGATGAATGCGGTAATCGAAGAATATTGGGTTCCAAAAGCGGATGATTCAAAGCATAAAAAACTGGATACTCACCTAATTTCTATTATCCGACGTACGGTATTGGCCATTATTTGGGCATTGGGTGGTGTTATGGCACTCAATAATATAGGTGTTGATGTTCGGGCTTTATTGGGAACATTGGGTATTGGTGGTTTGGCATTTGCTTTGGCTGCTCAAGACACCATCAAAAACATTTTTGGTGGTATTACCATTTTTACCGATCGACCATTCAGGATTGGTGACCGCATAAAGGTTGATAAATATGATGGATTTGTGGAAGATATTGGAATTCGCAGTACGCGCATCCGTACTTTGGAAAAACGGTTGGTTACCATCCCGAATTATAAAATGGTGGACGCTCCAATAGAAAATATATCGGGAGAACCAATGCGCCGAGTGTTAATGAAGTTGGGATTGACTTATAATACTACACCTGCAAAAATGAATGAAGCAATGGCAATATTGAAAGATATGCCACAACGAGTTCAAAATGTAAATCCTAAAGAAATTACTGTAGCATTTACTGATTTTACAGATTTTGCATTGGTAATTACCTTTGTTTATTTCATTGACAAACAGGCTGATGTAATGGAAATTCCATCGGAGGTTAACTCCGAAATATTGAGGGCATTCAACGAATCTGAGATTCAATTTGCATTCCCAACACAAACAATCTATTTGGGAAAAGAAGGTTCGGTTTCCATTTCTGCTGACAATAAATTAGCGAATTAGATATTGAATTAATTACTAAAAGGAGTGCGACTATAGTCGCGCTCCTATACTAGAAAAAGGATTTTTCACCAACACACTGATGACATCAATGGCATTCACTTTGGGAAAAAACATTTGAGAGCATCTCAGCTCTTAAAAATACAGAAAATAAAAAGTAATGAAACAAAAAATCTAAGAATAGAACGCGGATTTCGCTGATGTAGCTGATAAAAAAACAGATTTATAAATTTACATCGTAAATTGATTTAAGAGCAAAATCAAAAATGCTTGCATTTTTTCTTATCCGTCTTCAATCCGCTTTACCAGCGAATCCTCGATAACTATCGGGACCGCGTACTATTCTTGATTTGTTTCATGTAAGTTGACATCCGCCGTCTAAACTGAAATCAGTTTAGTATTTTACCCTCTTCTCATTTCTTGATAATTTTAGTGCATTCGATTGTTTGTCCGTATTCAACTTTCACATTATAAATACCAGATGTGAAATTTTTAGTTGGTACAATGGTTTTACCCCGAAAATAACCTTGAGAAATAATTTGCCCAAACAAATTGATTATTTCAAATTTCGCTATATCGTTCTGTTCTAAAGCTTCGATGATTATTTCATTTGAAACAGGATTGGGATAGATTTTGTAATTGTTGTTCTTACTTAATTCTATTCCCGTTGTTAATGCCTCAGCAATAATCTGAACAGAAATTATGGGTTCTTCCGGATCGTCAGAACTGATAGTTATCATTCCCGTTTGGGTTGTTGCACCTACCAATGACCAGTCAACAGCAACTGAAAAATAGATTGAGTCAGTTTGCGAGATAGAAAAGGTTGTGTTTTTAATGCCTAATATTGATAGCCAATTCTTATTTCCTGTTATTGAAGATATTGTAAGATTGCTATTCCCATGATTTGAAATTTTAAATGTATTTTTAGTCAAATCCTGGGTATAAACATCAGTGCCTTTTACAGCATAACTCCCAAAAACCACTGCACTACTTACCTCATCATATGAAATTCGAAAATACCCACTCTCGCCCCAATCAGGGCCCCAACTATTTTTAACCTTAAAGCATTGCTGAGTATCATCGTATCCGACTAATAGAACTGCATGACCATTTGTTTCGGGAATTGTAGTCCCATTAAATTTATAAACCCCACTCTTATATGTTTGGAGAGTATTATCATCGGGAACCAACATATGAACAACCAATGGGCCATTTTGAAGTTCGGATTTTAGTGCATCAACGGTGGTATTTCCCCAGAGATAATTACTGACATCCGTTATTCTTTCTTTAATGATTGAAGTTTGACAACTGTTTTCGCAACTTCCATTTCCTTGAATATATGGATAACATGATTCAAACGGAACTCCAGAACTTTGTATATATTTTAAAGCATTGTAATAATTGCCACCAGCACAACTCCCGGCATTCGAACAAGATATAACCACCTGTTCTGATAAGTCAGTTTGTAAACCTAAATTTTCGATATATGCTATTGCTGCAAAAGCCCAACATGCGCCACATTCCCCTTGTCTTTTTACCGGAGAATCATTGCCACTCCAGTCTATGTTAGTTGCAAACGATGCTTTTGACTTGTAATAAATTGCTGGAAGCTTACGATTTTTCCAGTATTCAACAACAGAATCAGGTATAATACTACCCATTTTATAATTTGTAATCTCGTTTTGGACTTTGTTTTCTGCGGTTATTGGATTGTTTTTTGAATTGTCGACAAAGGAATGACTTGGAAATTTTAATGCTGTATTATTATCCCCCTTATTTATCGTTAATGAGGTTGGTGATATATTTATTTTTGGAATCCCGTGTATTAAAATCGTTTTAGAAAGTGTGTATTCATTATCATTTTCATTGGATTCTGCTACATTGTTATTTGCATCAGCTACCAGCGTAAAGACATGTGAACCAGCTGATAGTGGCCCAATTGGTACATCTCTGAAATAGGTATAGTAGGCAGCATTAAGTCCATCTGAATAAAAATCGTTTAGCAAAATACCATCAACATACAACTTAATATAGAATGGTTGAGTGATGTTAGCTGGTCCATCATTTCCTATGGCCCAATCTAAATAAATTTCCTGACTGTCATTAATTGTTGGAGTTGAGGTATTGGTTCCTGTTATTGTAGAAAGTACAATTTTATCATCCCAACCTGCAGGTTGATAAGAACAAAGATTTACTCCCACACCCATATCTATTGTTTTGGTAAGGGTGTATTCATTATCATTTTCATTAGATTCCACTACATTTTTATTTGCATCAGCAACTACTTTAAAAGTATGAGAACCAGCTGATAGTGGGCCAATTGGTACATCATTTAAATAAACATAGTAACTAGCATTCAGTCCTGTTGTATAATAATTGGCTTTCAAAACACCATCAACATACAACTTTGTATAAAATGATTGTGTGATGGTAGTAGTTCCTGTATTTATTATTGCCCAATCCAAATAAATTACCTGATTGTTATAAATTGTAGGGGTTGAAGTATTGGTTCCCTTACCCGTGGAAAGTACAATTTTATTATCCCATCCAAAAGGTTGATAAGGAGTTAGATTGGAGTCTGACAAAGTACTAAACTGAGTACTTTTTTGTTTTTCCCCAGAAATCTTCGTAATTATATTATTATTTAAACCCTGTTCATTTTTATCAAAAGGTTGAATAATTCCTTTATTCATTTTGTCAATCAAAGCCTTCTTGATAATTAGAGTATCTGTTTGATTTAGAGTTTTGTTTTTTTGTTTCAATTCATCCCGTGTTGCTACTTTTTGTCGAAAAGTTTTAGTTGTCAATTCATTAGGTATGATTGTACTAGTATAATTCAATCCCAAACAAGTGAATCTTACCATTATGAAAAATGACAGTATATAAAAAGTAGTTGTTTTCATAATATATTACTTGTTACTTTATCGATTTAAACTAGGGTAAAAAAACAATTGGAATAACTTTCAGCTGTTTAGTGGACATCAGGTTTTTTATTCATCCTGGTCATGGTATTTATTGTGAGTGGGAATTGACGATTGCAACTTATTATTTTTGCTTGGGGTGATTTTTGAGCTTGTAAAAATACAAACTCGTAAATTCAATTATTGCAGTGTAAACTATATATGTCGACTTAGAATAATCCTATAAACAGTAAGATAAATTTGTATTATTATGCCAATTACACTGATAGAGAATAAAGAACCATTCTCTAATTCTTCTTCACCAATTAAAAAATAAAGCACAAGAGTACAATAGTTTACATTAGTGGGTTATGTACAGTAAGATTTTAATGAGTTATTTGTGTATGTATTATGAGATTTATATCATAATGCTATTTACTAATTTTAAAACACTTAAGCGGGTACTAATTTCAGATTTTCTTGAATATAATACCAGTAAAATAAATATATTCAGTTAAGGTTAAATTTGCAACTTTGCGACTATCAATAAAATAATAACTGCATGATATAGAAACTCCCCGATACAAATTTGCATCGGGGAGTTTTTAATTTTCAATGAGACCGACTATTCTTTTACACCTTCATCTTTAGCCCCAATTTCGTCGATATTTCTTCTAGCTTTTGCTTCTATTTAATGGTGGCGGAATGCGATGCAATCAAAGAACCATCTGAAAATTGGTGTGGGTTTAGAGATTGGTTTACAAGATTCTATTACTGTTAATTTTTATTATCTTCAGGAGGTTTATTAAAACAATCATCATCCCAACTCTCAGGATTATGAATTATGTAATGCTCTATTCTATTATATTCTAATGTTTCACGTATAATATGGTCGTGAAAACGCTCCTGCCATTCAAAACCATCATTAATTTTATTTGCCAATTTTGAAACTGCAGATTTATACGAACCTAAAATTCGTGCTAGCGAACCTGCTGTAGGTGATATTGCAGTCATCTGTAGAGACGTTGCATGCAACGTCTCTACAGGTGGCAACGTCTCTACAGGTGGCAACGAATCCACAATGGGTAACGTTTCCACATTTAAAATTCCATGAATATGATTGGGCATAACCTGATATACACCTAATTTTACATGAGGAAAATGATTTGGAATATCAATCCAACATTGCTGTGCAATTTCTCCTATTGCCGATAACGCCATCGTAGAGACGATGCATGCATCGTCTTTACCACAAATTTCACCAAACGTATGTTCGCGATTATGCGTATTAATGGTAATAAAATAGGAACCCCCTTTAGAATAATCCCACCATGTTGCACGAGCAGAGGGTATGCGATATTTGCCTTGGAATTTTTTCATGGGTGGTATTGAGGTTTGTAAATGTTATATATTTTACCAGACGACAAATATAATAAATTTTACAATATAAACAATCCTGTAGAGACGTTGCATGCAACGTCTCATTGATGATACGATTTGTCGTACTATTGAATGGTAGGATTGGTGGCACGATTGGTGGTACGATTGGTGGCACGATTGGTGGTAGAGACGTTGCATGCAACGTCTCTACAGGGGGACCGTCCCTACAGGGGGCAACGTCTTTACAGATAAACCGACTAAAAACCAATTATCCTACAATGACAATTTTCCTTCAAGAAAATTTCCCTATGTAACAATTTACCTACAAAGAAAATTTATCCTACAAAGACAATTTATCCTAAGAGACGTTGCATGCAACGTCTCTACCTCGAAAACATTTCAGCCAATGATTCGCCTTGTGCCAATACCCGGTCGGCTTCCATTTTTGCCAGGTCGGGGGGATAACCGTAGCGCATCAATATTTTCTTCACGGTCAGGCGCAATTTGGCCCGTACATCATCGCGTTTGCTCCAGTCTACGGTGGCATTTTTGCGGATAACGTCCACAATGGTGTGAATCAGTTCCTTCATTTTGTTGTCGTCCAGCATCTTCGTCGAGTCGTTTTCCCGCAGTACGCTATAAAAAGCATATTCCGCTGAAGTCAAACCCAGTTCTTCCGACTTGTGGTCTTCCAATCGCATCTCTTTGGCTATTTCCGAAAGCTCGTGTAGCACTTGCGCCGAGTCTATCTGGTTGTTGTGATAGCGTTTCACCACCGATTCCAACATTTCGGAAAACCGTTTCCCTTGCGCTATATTTTTTGTTTTTCGCACCCGTACTTCGTCGTTCAACAGTTTTTTCAGCAATTCAAAAGCAACATTTTTCTGCTGCATGTTCTTTACTTCCAGCAAGAATTCGTCCGACAGAATACTTATCGAAGGGGTTTTTATCCCTGCCGCTTCAAAAATATCAATCACGCCATCACTCGACAGCGCAACATCTATGATTTGCTTGATGGCTGTTTCCACCTCAAAATCTGATTTCACGCCATTGCCCGCAAACTTATTGATTCTTGCTTTTACCGCTTGAAAAAAAGCAATACCATCTTTCAGCAATTCAGCATCCGGACTTGGAATGGACATGGCAAACAGTTTCGACAAAACCGTCACTTCGTTCAGAAATCGTTCTTTCAGTTTCTCGTTGGCCAGAATAAAGTTTTGCGCACCCAGCAATACTTGCAGTCGCTGAGCGGTCTCCGATTTGAAATAAGCCATGAAGTCATAGCCATTGAACATCTGTTCCACTATTTCAAACTTCTCTTTCATACCCGCAATGGCTTCCCTGATATCCACCACCGGTGACCCCTCGCCACCGCTTTGCAGGTAGGTAACCATGGCATTTCGCAGGTCCTGACCAATGCCGATATAATCTACAATCAGTCCACCCGGCTTGTCTTTGTATACACGGTTCACGCGTGCAATGGCTTGCATCAGGTTGGCGCCCTGCATTTTTTTATCCACATACAAGGTGTTCAGGCAAGGTGCGTCAAAACCCGTGAGCCACATGTCCCGCACAATCACCAACTTCAAGCTGTCGTGGCTGTCTTTCGTTCTAGTGGCCAGGTTTTTCCGTTGCTGTTTGGTGGTGTGGTGTGGCTGAAACAGTTCCGGGTCGTCGCTCGAACTGGTCATCACCACTTTAATCACACCTTTGTCCAAGTCATCATGATGCCAGTGGGGGCGCAACCCAATAATTTCGTTGTACAGTTTTACGCAGATGGTACGGGTCATGCCCACAATCATGGCTTTGCCGTCCATTACTTCCTGCCGCGCTTCAAAATGATGTACAATGTCTTTCGCCACATCTTTCAATCGGTCAGGATGTCCCACCACGGCATCAATGGTAGTGGTGCGCTTCTTGGCTTTTTCCAGTTGCTCTTCCGTGGCGTTGGAAATGGCATTTATCTCCTCGTCGATGCTTTTGGCGGTTGCATCGTCCAGTTTAATTTTTATCAGGCGCGATTCATAACTAATGGGAACCGTTGCGCCGTCGTCAACCGCTTGTTTGATGTCGTACACGTCAATGTATTTTCCAAAAACAGCCGGTGTCGATTTATCTTCTTTCTCAATGGGCGTACCCGTGAAGCCGATGTAGGAGGCATTGGGCAAAGCATCGCGCAAGTATTTGGCATTGCCGTAACGGATTTCCGAACCTTCTTCAGTTTCTACCAACCTACCCGAAAAACCATATTGACTGCGGTGCGCTTCATCCGCCACCACCACTATGTTGGTGCGGTCGGACAAGGTGTCGTACACATTGCCTTCTTCGGGTGAGAATTTCTGAATGGTGGTAAAAATCACGCCACCGCCCGACACTTTCAGTAATTCCTTGATGTGCTCACGGCTATTGGCTTGCACAGGTGTTTGTCGCAATAATCCCACGCAGTTGCCAAACGTGCCAAACAGCTGGTCATCCAAGTCGTTGCGGTCGGTGAGCATCACTATGGTTGGGTTTTCCATGAGCGGATGCGTAATGATTTGGCCGCAATAAAACACCATGGACAAGGATTTTCCCGAGCCTTGCGTGTGCCAAACAACGCCTACTTTACGGTCGCCATCAGTGGCATGGGTTGCGCGCAAGGTTTGTGTCACGGCTTTTTGCACCGCATAATATTGGTGATACGCACCCACCTTCTTTATTTTCACCTGTGATATCAGCCCTGTAAGCTCGTCCTTCTTTTCTTCCTGCTCAAAAACGGTACAATACCGTATCAGTTCCAATAATGTTTTTTTATTGAGCATGTGTTTTGCAAGCGTTTGCAAATCTGTCATTTCACCATAAACAGTTGAAGCTTCAGCAGCTAATAGATACTCAGGCTCCTCCAATGTAATGGACGCCATTTCTTTGAGTGGCGATTTCCAAGTAAGAAAACGACTAAAGGGTGCCGACACGCTCGACACTTTGGCATCAATACCATCCGAAATCACACAAAGCGCATTGTAATAGAAAATGGCGGGAACGGCTTTTTTGTAATTCTGTATTTGTGTGAAAGCTTTGCGAACCGTGGCTTTTTCGTCGGTGGCATTTTTCAGTTCAATAAAAACCAGCGGCAAACCATTGACAAACAGCACCACATCAAACCTTTTTTCGTTGTTGTTTTCCTTCACCACCAACTGATTCACCACCCAAAAACTATTGTTCTCGGGGTTTTCCACATCCATCAGCTGCACATTGATGCCCTTGGTGTTTCCGTCTTTGGTATATTCCACCGTCACGCCATTGGTCAGATAGGTATGGAAACGCTCGTTGTTTTCCATTATATCTTCCGTGCCCAGGTTGATGACTTTTTGGTAGGCTTCTACGCGTGCGGATTCCGGCAGGGTGGGGTTCAGCTTTTTGAGCGATGCCTTCAACTCTGCTACCAAAATGACCGACGAAAAACTCTCCCGCTGCGGGTTGTGGCTAAACGGTGCAATGCCCGGCCCATAATGATATTGATAGCCCTGACATACCAATTGGTCTATCAACGATTGCTCTATGGTGTTTTCGGTTAGCATAATTCAAAGTTTTAAGTGCCGGTGACGTTGGTGTTTTGTAAGTATTGTAACTAACATTTATGAATCCTGAAGGGATTCAACCTGCCTGCCGCAGGCTGGTGTGAATAACCGCGGGTGAAACCCGTGGTAGTTAATGAGAATTGACCTGAACCCTGAAGGGGTTCAATAACATGGATTCACATATTGACCCCCTTCAGGGTTCTGATCTCTTTTTCCTATTATCCACGGGTTGCACCCGAGGTTATGCAAATTAAAGTCCTTTGGACTTTTGATATTACTATATTGTACGAACCTCCATTTTTACCCGTATTTCTCCACTCATTAGTTTAGGTAATAAAGTATCTCTTGTTATACTCATAGTTTGTATTTGAACCATATTGGTCAAAATCTTTTTATAGAATGGTTTGACACAACAATCATAAGATTTAATTTTATTTTCATCAGGGATTATTATATCTAAGTACTTTAAATCTGTTGAATTAATTCCAGGGATAGCAGCTTTACCTCCAATATTTTGTAATTGCTTTTTACAATACCGACTGTTAAGCCAATTATATAAATAAAATCTTTGAAATGCTTTTTTGGGTTGAAGCCTAAATACATGTTCATTGATGCAAAAAGTAGAAAAAGGAAATCCTTCACCAAACATAGAGAATTTAGGGATAAAAGTGCCTGGTAAACCTCCATCTTTATATATTAAGATATCATAATCCTTTACAATGCCTCTGTTCATTTTGTTGAAAAATTCAACTGGAACATATTTTGTTTTGGAATATTCAAAATTTGTAATACCTCCAATACTTTCTGCTCCAACACTTGGTACACCTTCAGTTATAGCACCTACTCCTCCTTTAGGTCTAGTTCCTGTCTCCAATTCACCTATAAATTCTTCAATTTTACCAACTCTCCAACCATCTGGTAATTCATCTCCAATTTGATGTTTACTAAACCATTCCTTGAAAATAGTTTGAGTAGTTACTTCTAAAATTTTATTTTGGGCTCTTAGCAGTTCTATTTTGTCATCATAAGCTGTAAGTATAGCTGTTATAGATTGTTGTTCGTTGGGGCCAGGGATGATAATTGGTATTGTTCTTAGACCTGCTATGGTTAATGCACTTTGAGTAGAACCAATAGTGATTTTTTTTAAACTATTCTTTCCAATTGAAGAAAGTAGCCAATAATATAAAAAATTTGGCACAATACTTTTGTAGTTTTTAAACCAAGTTAAATTGCCATCTTTAAAATAGAATTTCTCATTTTCACGAACTAGGTAGGGTATACCAAGTGTGCCAACTGATGTTAGTAATAAATCATCTTTTTGGGGAGACCCAAATTTGCTTTCAATTTCTTGAAATTTGTCATTAGTAATAAATAATTCTATCGAAATGTCATTACCTTTTTGCTTCTCAATAACCTCTTTTGAACGATAAAATGGAACACCTTCTGATACATAGTCAGAAAAAAAGATTCTTTTACTTGAACCTATTTCAGCGATTTCTCCCATAGTGGTTTCCACCCAACCCACTGGTATAGTATTTATAGCATTCATAATCCAAAACCTATTTTAGAAAGTTGTTTTGTTATTTCATTATTCAATTCAGCTTCCTTGTCCATTTGTTGCTTAAGGGTAGTGGTGAGTTCAGTCATTTTGTTTGCAAACAATACGCTATCTTCTTCTACATTTTCTATTCCTACATAACGTCCTGGAGTAAGCATATGGCTGTGATTTCTTATTTCGTCAAGCGTGGCACTGTGGCAAAAACCTTTTTCATGATGGTAGTTTTCGCTCCTACGCCAGTTGTGGTAAGTGGAAACAATTTTATCCAAGTCTTTATCTGCCAGGTCACGATGCACAGTATCTTTCATATAACCTAACTCCGAAGCATCAATAAACAATACTTCGCGGCTGTGGTTGCTTTTCTCTCTCCTTAGAAACCAGATACAGGCAGGAATTCCTGTATTGTAAAACAGTTGTTTGGGAAGTGCCACGATGCATTCCACCAAATCATTTTCCACTAAATTCTTCCTAATATCGCCTTCGCCAGAGGTGTTGGAACTCAACGAACCGTTGGACAAAACCGTGGCCATCACCCCGCGTGGCGCAAGGTGGTAGAGCATGTGTTGCATCCAGCCAAAGTTGGCGTTGCCGCTGGGTGGTGTACCGTGCTTCCATCGTCCGTCTTCTTGCAGCAGGTCCACGCCCCAGTCGCTCTGGTTAAACGGTGGGTTGGCCAATATAAAATCGGCTTTCAGGTCAGGGTGCAGGTCTTTCAGAAACGAACCTTCCGTGTTCCACGATACAAACTTGGAGTTGATATTGCGGATGGCGAGGTTCATTTTGGATAGTTTCCAGGTGGTTTGGTTGCTCTCCTGTCCATACACCGTAATGTCCTTGATGCTGCGCCCGTGCTCGGTTACAAATTTCTCGCTCATCACAAACATACCACCGCTTCCACAGGCGGGGTCGTACACCCGTCCGTTGTAAGGTTCTATCATTTCCACCATTAGCTTCACAATGGACTTTGGGGTATAAAATTGCCCGCCCTTTTTTCCTTCGGCATTGGCAAACTCACCCAGAAAGTATTCGTACACCCGCCCAAAAAGGTCTTTCGATTTGTGGTTTTCGGCTTGCAGTTCGGTGTTGGAAATCAGGTCAATCAGTTCGCCCAAAGCCGTTTTGTCCAGATTGGCTTTGCCGTACACCTGTGGCAATACGTTTTTCAGTTCCTTGTTTTCCTTTTCTATCGCCTCCATGGCCTCGTCTATGGTTTGGCCGATGGTGGACAATTTGGCATTGGCATGTACGTGCGACCAACGCGCCTCCTTGGGCACAAAAAACACATTTTCGCCAATGTATTCGTCCCTGTCCTCAGCATCCGAAAATTCATCCGCCAGCAGTGTATCATACAGTTCGTTGAACGATTCGGAAATGTATTTTGTTTATATTAATTGAAAAGTGTACCAGTATTTCAAATCAAAAGTATACCAATTATTTTAATTTAAATCATCCCTGAGCAGTTTTTTTAGGGGTACCCCTAAAAAAACTGCTCAGGGATTGCGG
>Ga0247844_1000878_pt1 | contig 59855 bp, 46 predicted proteins | sample LaCtaG_FD_192421 | JGI IMG/M metagenome (GOLD analysis project Ga0247844, IMG submission 192421) | Freshwater microbial communities from meromictic Lake La Cruz, Castile-La Mancha, Spain - LaCruzMarch201714.5m_1 | ecosystem: Environmental > Aquatic > Freshwater > Lake | place: Spain: Castile-La... | reverse complement strand
AAGTTTAACGCCCACAACTGATAGAAATTGGGCTTCGTTTAATTTTAAATCGTTGTAATTCTGCATAATGTTTGCAAAGTAACAACTTTTATATCATATAATTATAACTTATATAACAACTAATATGAATAAAAATTCAAAAATTTATATAGCTGGCCATTTAGGAATGGTTGGCTCTGCTATAATGCGAAACCTTATAGCAAAGGGTTTTAGCAATTTTGTAACCCGAAATTTAGACGAATTAGATTTGTTAGATGGAGTTGCAGTTGCTAACTTTTTTGAAAAAGAAAAACCCGAATATGTAGTTCTTGCAGCCGCAAAAGTTGGTGGAATAGTTGCCAATAACATTTATCGTGCTCAGTTTATATATGAGAATTTGATGATTCAAAATCATGTAATTCATCAAAGTTATGTACATGGCGTAAAAAAATTATTGTTTTTGGGCTCTTCGTGTATATATCCTCGTAATGCAGAGCAACCCATGCGCGAAGATGCATTACTTACCGGCATACTCGAATCTACTAACGAACCGTATGCAATAGCCAAAATAGCTGGCATTAAAATGTGTGAAGCATACCATTCGCAGTATGGTTGTAATTTCATATCCATTATGCCAACCAATTTATACGGACAAAACGACAATTACGATTTGGAAAAATCGCATGTTTTACCGGCATTAATCCGCAAAATGGTAATTGGCAAATGCCTGATAAACAATGATATGAATGGCCTACGTGCCGATTTAAACAAACGCCCAATCGAAGGAGTTGACGGTTCGTATAGTTTAAATGTAATAATGGATGTATTGAGAAAATACGGAATTACCAGCGAAAACAACAAAGTATCCATTACATTATGGGGAACAGGTTCACCAATGCGTGAATTTTTGCATGTTGATGACATGGCCGATTCAAGTGTATTTCTGTTAATGAATTACGATGCACCCGATGAATTACCATCACATGTAAATGCGGGATGTGGAGTGGACTTAACCATAAAATCATTGTCCGAAATTGTATGCCAAACGGTAGGTTACACTGGCGAAATAATATGGGATACCACCAAACCCGATGGAACACCACGAAAATTACTCGATGTTTCAAAATTAAATGGATTAGGTTGGAAGCCATCAGTAAGTATCGAAGAAGGAATACGAAGGGTAGTTGCAAATTATTAAATTAAATATTTATATTGAAAAATTGAACTCACTTTAAAAAAATACAGCCACAAGGTGGTTTTTAATCCATTTTTAATGCCATTTCTCAAAAAACAGTAGAAATATTGCATTATTTTTAAAGTTTTGTATTATTTTTTTTTGTAGTTCTTATCATTTGATTATATTTGTACCGAATTATCCCGACTGTTTTATACAGCCTATTAAAAACACAAAAAATTTATTTAACAATGGAAGTATTAGTAAACAAAATTAAAGCTGGATTTGAAGCTTTTGCTACAGATGCAAGTTTGCAAGTTGAAAAAGGTAATAAAGCTGCAGGTACACGTGCACGCAAGAGTTCATTAGAACTTGAAAAATTACTTAAAGAATTTAGAAAAGTTTCTGTAGAAGAATCAAAAAAATAATTTTGATTTCTCAATGAACCAGAAAAGCTTTTCCATTTTGGAGAAGCTTTTTGCTTTTTAAATATAGGGGACAGCAGAAGGGAGCGTACCTGCCTTTCGGCATACAGGGCGAACATCCCGATGAATCGAAACAACAGATAAAAAATAATCTCAATAAGTCATTTCGACTTATTGAGATTTGAATGTGATTCTGACGGGATTCGAACCCATGACCCACGCCTTAGAAGGGCGTTGCTCTATCCAGCTGAGCTACAGAACCAACAAATTATTATTGTTATTCCAAAAGAGTATATTCTTTCAAAAGCGCTGCAAAAGTAGTTTAATTTTCGTAAAGATGCAACTCTTTATTTAAAAAACCCCTTATTTAATCGATATTATTGCTAAAAAAGTACTAATATTGCAGTCTGAAAAACCTAAGTAAAAAAATCGTGATTTTTTGTTGTACATAACGTTTGTAAGTTTACAAAAAACAACTCAAAATTCTTTTTTACTTTACAACTAACAATCAAAAAAAAAAACAAATCAAAATGAAAGTATTAAAGTTTGGTGGAACATCCGTAGGTTCTGTCAATGGCATCATGAGTGTCAAAAAAATTGTAGAAGAGCAAAGTGATCCAGTTATTGTTGTTGTTTCAGCATTTTCGGGTGTTACGGATCAACTCTACAAACTATCGGGGTTAGCAGCAAATGGCGATGAGTCGTACATAGCCGAATACCAATTAATGCTTGTTCGTCACAATGAAGTGATTGAAGCATTGGTTCCTGACAGTTTAAAACCAATGGTGCAATCCAATGTAAACACGCTATTCAACGACCTTTCAAACATACTTCGCGGTATATTTCTTATAAAAGACACCTCGACCAAAATTATTGATACTTTAGTTAATTATGGCGAATCCATTTCGTCGATTATAATTGCTGGAGCTATAAACAATGCGATTCATTACGATTCTAAAAAATTTATCAAAACAATTAATCAATTTGATAAACACATTGTAGATTTCGAAAACACAAATGCGTTAATTAGATCCACTTTTGCCGAAACAAAGGATATTGTAGTGTGTGGTGGTTTTATTTCGACCGATAGTAAAACAAATTTTATAACCAACCTCGGACGAGGTGGTTCCGATTATACAGCTGCCATACTTGCTGCAGCTCTCGACGCTTCACTTTTAGAGATTTGGACTGATGTAGATGGTTTTATGACTGCCGATCCACGCGTTATATCAAACACCTACGTAATTGAAAAACTGAGTTTTATCGAAGCCATGGAGCTTTGTAATTTTGGAGCAAAAGTAATTTATCCGCCAACTATCTTCCCTGTATTTCATAAAAACATACCTGTAGTGATTAAAAACACATTTAATCCTACAGCCAAGGGTACCTATATTTCGCAAGAAAAAGCTGGCGGAGCTGCTAAAGCAATTAAAGGAATTTCTTCCATCAACGATACTTCGCTTGTTACCATTCAAGGTTTGGGTATGGTGGGCGTGATTGGTGTAAATCATCGCATTTTCAAAGTTTTAGCTAAAAACGGCATAAGTGTATTCTTTGTTTCGCAAGCATCGTCCGAAAATACCACTTCGATAGGTGTGCGAAATGCCGATAGCGAATTAGCTGTTCGAGTTTTACAAGAGGAGTTCGAAGTTGAAATTGCTCAAGGTGAGATTGACACAATTTTGGCTGAAAATGATTTGGCCACAGTAGCTATTGTGGGCGATAATATGAAACGCACGCCGGGCATTGCCGGTAAACTATTTGGCACACTTGGTCGTAACGGTATTAATGTGGTGGCATGCGCACAAGGAGCTTCCGAAACCAATATTTCCTTTGTAACCGACCGTAAATCGCTACGCAAAGCACTGAATGTAATTCACGATTCGTTTTTCCTATCCGATTATCAGGTATTGAATATCTTTTTAGTGGGCACAGGAACAGTTGGAGGTAGCTTATTGGAACAAATAAAACAACAACAACCCAAACTGATGACTCAAAACAGTCTGAAAATTAAGGTTGTGGGAATTGCAACAGTTGATAAAATGCTATTTAACCGTACTGGAATTGATTTAACCAATTACAATGAGTTATTAGAAAAAGAAGGATTGCCCGTATCGCCCGAAAATATTTGCAGCGAGATTTTAAGCATGAATATTTTCAATTCGGTATTTGTGGATTGTACTGCAAGTGCTGAAATAGCTGCGCTTTACGAAACACTGATTAATAACAATATTTCGGTAGTTGCAGCCAATAAAATTGCGGCTTCGTCGGAATACGAAAAATATGTATTGCTCAAAGAAACAGCACGACGCCGAGGTGTAAAATACTTATTTGAAACCAATGTAGGTGCAGGTTTACCCATTATTAACACCATGAATAGCTTGATGAATAGTGGCGACGAGATTCAGAAACTACAAGCTGTACTTTCGGGTACATTGAACTTTATTTTCAACACTATAAGCTCCGAAATTCCATTGAGCAAAGCCATTTTAATGGCCAAAGAAGCCCGTTTTGCTGAGCCCGATCCTCGCATTGACCTCAGTGGCAAGGATGTAATTCGTAAACTGGTAATTTTGGCTCGCGAAGCTGGTTACAAAGTAGAACAAGAAGATGTGGTGAAAAACTTATTTATTCCGGATAAATACTTTGCTGGAACACTGGACGATTTTTGGAATAATATATCGGAATTGGATGCTGAATTTGAAGAAAAACGTGCTAAATTGGCCGAAGTGGGCAAACGTTGGCGATTTGTTGCCACTATGGAAATGGGCAAATGTAATGTTGGTTTGCAAGAAGTTGACAGTTTGCATCCATTTTACGATTTACAAGGCAGCAATAATATAATTCTCATTACTACAGAACGTTACAACGAATACCCCATGATGATTAAAGGCTACGGTGCTGGTGCAAGTGTTACAGCTGCAGGTGTTTTTTCGGATATTATTAGTATTGCGAATATTCGGTAAATTAGAAGATAGAAGTCAGAAATTAGAAATTAGAAAACTGAGGAAAATAACAATACCTTGCACAAAGAACAGACTCCCTCTCCATTTGGAGAGGGTTGGGGGAGGTTTATAATTCATCAATTTGAAACTACACATTATCATACTATTTCTATTTGCAGTAATTGCGTGTATTCGTCAGGCACCGCAATTGCCTGCTAATAAAGCAATTGAATCCGATAGTATTGGCATGGCAATTCAAACTTCAAATCAACGATTGATAACAGGCGAGGATAGCATTATTGCTAGTTATGTATCGACAAGAACTGAAAAATTCCAAAAAACCAGTTCAGGGTTGTGGATATATTCTGAAAAAACTGCGAAAACTACAAAACTGAAAAATGGGGATAATTGCAAAATAAAATATAGTATTTATTCATACACTGACAGTTTATTATATCAAAAAACAGAATTCATAATAATTGGAAAAAAACAGGTTATTAACGGCATTGAAGAAGCCATTTTATTAATGAATAACTCTGATTCGGCTATATTGATATTGCCATGGTATTTGGGATACGGCATGAAAGGCAATGAAAATGTACCACCTTATACATCCGTAGTGGTAAAATTGGAAATACTTAAATAACACGCTAATTATTCATTATTATAGCCTTAATTCAGTTATTTATCATTCTTAACTTTTTGATTTGAAAGAATAATCGGATATTTGCAAGTTGAAAACACAATTTTTTAAAAATCATTCTTTTTACATTTAAAGATAAACCATTTCATATATCATGAAGCTATTCATCAATACTTTTTTATTTGTATTTACAACAGCCATAGTATTTTCGTCGTGCAACAACGATATTACTTATGGCGACCAATTAAAAGCCGAAAAAACACTGATTGCTGATTTTATTAAACGAAATAATATTATTGTAGTTGAGCAATTGCCTACAACCAATCCATGGCCTGCCAATGTATATTACAAAACTAAATCAACTGGGCTATATATACGAATTACCGAAAAAGGCGACTATCTTTCGCCTGATTCATTGGAAATTAACGATTTAATTGTTTTTAGATACCTACAATACACGTTGAACACAAAAGCCGACACCATGTCGTATCAAAACACCGTTGATAATGCTTTTCCTGTAACATTTAACTATTATGATCAAACACAAACGCAAAGTTGTAAAGGCTGGCACGAAGCAGTATCGTATATGAAATACAATAATTCAGAAGCCAAAGTTATTTTACCATCCAAATTAGGCTTCGACAACGATGAACTATCAGTAATTCCTTATGGTTACGATATTAGCATCAAAATAAGAAAATAAGACCAAAACAATATGACATTAATCAAATCAATTTCCGGCATTCGTGGTACGATAGGCGGACCAGTTGGCGATGGACTAAACCCTGTGGACATTGCCCGTTTTACAGCTGCTTATGCCACCAATATTAAAGCAAAAAAAACTACCGACTCGAAAAAGATTGTTGTTGGTCGTGATGCGCGCATATCGGGCGAAATGGTAAATCAGTTGGTAATAGGCACATTACTAGGTATGGGATTCGATGTGGTCAATATTGGACTTGCCACCACTCCCACTACCGAATTGGCTGTGACAATGGAAAAAGCAGCCGGTGGTATTATCCTAACTGCCAGTCATAACCCCAAACAATGGAATGCATTGAAGTTGCTTAATGAGCGAGGTGAGTTTTTGGATGCTAAAGCTGGCGAAAATGTATTGCAAATAGCTGCCGAAGAATCCTTTGTATTTGCCGATGTGGATCAGCTTGGTAAACTTACAGTTGACGAAAGTTATAACCAAAAACACATTGAAAGTGTATTAGCACTTGATTTGGTAGATGTAGAAGCTATTAAGGCGGCCAATTTTTCGGTAGCCATTGATTGTGTAAACTCGGTTGGTGGCATAGTGTTACCTGAACTACTTGAGGCATTGGGTGTACAGCGTGTTGAAAAACTTTACTGCGAACCAAACGGACAGTTTCCACACAATCCAGAGCCACTACCTGAGCATCTCACTGCAATAGCTGACGTGATGAAACAAGGCAAAGCCGATGTAGGCTTTGTGGTAGACCCCGATGTAGACCGCTTGGCAATAGTGAGCGAAAACGGTTCGATGTTTGGCGAGGAATATACGTTGGTATCGATTGCCGACTATGTATTGCAACACACACCCGGAAATACGGTATCGAACTTAAGCTCCACACGAGCCTTGCGTGATGTTACGCGCAAACACAATTGCGAATATACCGCAGCAGCCGTGGGCGAAGTCAATGTAGTTACAGCCATGAAAGCCACCAATGCTATTATTGGTGGTGAAGGCAATGGAGGTATTATTTATACTGCCAGTCATTATGGACGCGATGCTTTGGTAGGTATAGCCTTGTTTTTGACCCTAATGGCCAAATCGAAACTCAAGGTATCAGAATTACGCAAAACCTATCCTGAATACTATATTTCGAAAAACAAAATAGAGCTTACACCATCCATAGATGTAGATAATATTTTGAAAGTGATAAAGGGAAAACACCAACAATATGATGTAAATGATATAGATGGTGTAAAAATTGATTTCCCAACAGGATGGGTACATTTGCGTAAATCGAATACCGAACCTATTATCCGTATTTATTCCGAAGCAGCAAGTATGGACGAAGCGGCTAGATTTGCTAACAAAATCATACTTCAGATAAAAGAAATAGCAGGCATTTAGACAGAAAAAAGCATTTAGCACCAAAAAAGCCCTCCAAAATTTGAGTAAAATCAAATTTAGGAGGGCTTTTTACATCTAAAAACTAAGTATTGCGGTAACATTTAGGTAGGATTACAAAACATACTAATTACATATTTACATATAATATGTAATTTAAATTACATATTGAAATCAATATATGCATTTATTAATCATATTGACATTGCATAAAATAAAATACTATTAATATGAACAATTATTTGGCGCGTATATATCAAAACGTTTATCTTTGCAAAGTATTTAAATCATTATGATAGCATTTATAGATTATAGATATCTTTTTGATAATATATAAAACAAAACAAACGAAAAATTATTATTTTTAAATTAATTCACAATTAAAATTTCAAAATTATGAAAGCAGTAAAAATTTTCGCAGTAGCAATGGTTGCTTTAGTAGCAACAAGTAGTGTCAACGCACAAGAGTTCAAAGCATCGGCCGACTTAGTAAGTTCGTATGTATGGCGTGGCACAAAATTTTCGGATGTATCGATTCAACCAACACTTGACTTTACTTCGGGTGGATTTTCGGTTGGAGCATGGGGATCAGCCGGATTCGATGGTTTCCTTGAAGCTGACTTGTATGCAAAATATGCATTTGGATTTGGTTTAACAGTAGGAGTAACGGATTATTATTACCCAGGAACTAGTTATTTTGATTTTAGCAAGGCAAGTGGCGGACATGGTTTAGAAGTAAACTTAGGCTACACAACAGGCGGTTTGTCACTTGGAGCCAATTATATTTTGAACCAAGCAGGTGGAGCAGCAACAGCAGGTGGCGACAAATATTTTGAAGTAGGTTATGCATTTGAAAAATTCAGCATTTTTGCAGGAGCTGGCGACGGATGGCACACACCAGATGCAAAATTTGCAGTATGTAATGTTGGCATTAGCACTACAAAAACGATTAAAATTACTGACAGTTTTTCATTGCCATTAAAAGCAACAGCTGTACTTAATCCAAAAACAGAACAATTCTTCCTTGTAGCAGGTATTACATTATAATATAAAATTTACAGATTGAATGTTGAGTTTGTGGTAATTAAAAAAACTCCAGCTCAATATTCAATTATAAGATATTTATTTTTACAATTTAAAAAAAAATAAAATGAAAAAAATTGAAGCAATTATCCGTAAATCAAAGTTTGAAGATGTAAAACAAGCTTTGATGGATGCAGACATTGATTGGTTCTCGTATTGGGACATTACCGGTCTAGGAAAATCGACTGAAGAACAAGTGGTTCGTGGTCAAGTATTTAAATCAGGATATATCCAACGCCGCATGATATCAATTGTGGTACGTGATATTAATTTGGAAAAAACTGTAAGCGCCATAATTTCTTCGGCAAAAACAGGTGAACTTGGTGATGGTAAAGTATTTGTTTATGACATTACTGAAACTTATCGCATACGTAACGGCGAATCGGGTCCAGATGCACTTTACAACAAAGATTAATAAGGTTATAAAGTTCATAAAGATATAAAGTAAAACGAATAAAAAAATATAAAAATGAAAAAATATATATTACTTCTCGCCGCACTTGCTACTGGTTTTGGCAGCACGTTATTAGCTCAAACAGCGGCCCCAATAGTTCCTACAATTGATGCTGGTGATACAGCTTGGATGATTGTAGCCGTTGCGTTGGTATTGTTTATGTCAATACCTGGATTATCACTTTTTTATGGCGGATTGGTTCGTCGTAAAAATGTACTAAGCGTATTTATGCAAGTATTCATATTGGTGGCTGTTATCAGTATCGAATGGGTAGTTTTTGGATATAGCAATGCATTTGGATCGAGCTCAATAGAGTGGTTAAAACCATACTTTGGTGGATTTGACTGGGCATTTTTAAATGGTATTGGCATCGGTGACTTAAGTCCATATTATATTTCGCACTCACAGGCAACTGCTGATGGTGGAACAATTGGAACAATTCCTCACATTTTGTTTATTATGTTCCAATGTATGTTTGCTGTAATTACACCTGCTCTTATTATTGGTGCTTTTGCTGAACGTATCAAATTTAAAGGATTCCTTCTTTTCTCAGTACTTTGGTCAATCTTTATCTACAATCCTATTGCACACTGGGTATGGTCGGGCGATGGTTGGTTGTTCAAAATGGGAGCACTTGACTTTGCAGGTGGTACTGTAGTGCATATCAATGCTGGTATTGCTGCTATTGTTACAGCTCTTATGTTAGGCAAACGTCGCGATTATAAAAACCATGCAATTCCTCCTCACAACATCACTTATGTGGTAATGGGTGCTGGTATGCTTTGGGTAGGTTGGTTTGGTTTCAATGCAGGTAGTGGTTTGGCTGCCGACGGACTTGCTGCTAATGCATTGATGGTTACACATATTGCTGCTGCTACTGCTGCTTTGGTTTGGGCTGCTTTGGAATGGATTATTGACAAGCGCGCTACAGTGGTAGGTATTAGTACAGGTGCAGTTGGTGGTTTGGTTGCTATTACTCCTGCCGCAGGTTTTGTAGGTGTTGGTGGAGCGTTAATTATTGGACTTGCAGTTGCAGTTATATGTTTCTTTATGGTTGCTTATATAAAACCAAAACTTGGATACGATGACTCATTAGATGCATTTGGTGTACACGGAATTGGTGGTATTATTGGTGCAATCTTAACAGGTATTCTTGCTACTCCAGCTATCCAATCGGCATATAGCGGTGCTGCTTATGGCAATATGGCTCAGTTGGGAACTCAGGCAATTGCTACCCTTGCTACCGTTGTTTTCTCTGGAGTTGGTACATATATATTATTTAAAATTACCGACAAATTAGTTGGGGTACGTGTAACTGATAAAGATGAAGCCATTGGCCTCGACGAAACACAACACGGAGAAACAGCTTATACAAATTTTGACTAATTAAGTTCTTGTAGCATAAAATCTACTGAGATCTGACACTGTCAAAGTAGATTATTTATCGTGTGTTTTTTAGTTTTATTGTTTCAAAGCAGACTAATTCGTGAGAATTGGTCTGCTTTATTTTTACAATCAAATGATTATTTGTTTCGTAATTAAACACTATTGCTATCATTTTTCAACAATATTATAAATAATAAACTCATAATGTTTGTATATTTAAATTTTTACTGTACTTTTGCACCCGAAACTAAAAATCATATCATTTTGACAGTATTATTACACGTAATATTGAATATAAGTAAGTCAAAATGAATATTCAGAAGCAATAAAACATATATTTATTTTAATTTCTTACAAAATGAAGAAAATTGAAGCAGTAATTCGTAAATCAAAATTCGAAGACGTAAAGGAAGCACTTTTCGATGTTGATATCGATTGGTTTTCGTACTGGGACATTACAGGTCTTGGTAAATCGACCGAAGAACAAGTTGTTCGCGGGCAAGTTTTTCGCTCAGGTTACATACAGCGTCGCATGATTTCAATCGTATTGCGAGATGTTAATGTAGAAAAAACAGTAAATGCAATATTGAAATCGGCCCACACAGGTGAACAAGGCGATGGGAAAATTTTTGTATATGACATTGAAGACACTTATAGAATACGCAATGGAGAGTCAGGTCCAGAAGCGCTTTATAACAAAGAATAGTTCAATGGGTTTGTAAGGTTTATAAAGTTATAAAGTTTATAAGGTTTTAATGTCATTCTCTTTGAAAAGTCATGAATCTTGGTTCATGGCTCTACAATCTTATTTACAACAAACACACACGATAAAAAAATGAAATTTAAATTATTAATGCTAACGGCTTTAGCGCTGTTCAGCACCTCTCTTGTTGCGCAAAATAATAATTCAGCAACTTCATTATTCGATTCGGGCGATACTGCTTGGATTCTTGTTTCAACCGCACTTGTATTATTTATGTCGATACCAGGCTTAGCTCTCTTTTATGGAGGCTTGGTTCGTCGCAAAAATGTATTAAGCGTATTTATGCAAATTTTTGCTTTGGTTGCCGTTATAAGTGTTGAATGGGTTATTTTTGGTTATAGCAATGCATTTGGAACAAATTCAATAGAGTGGCTAAAACCTTATATCGGTGGATTCGACTGGGCATTTTTAAACAATATATCAATCAGTGAAACCAGTCCCTATTTCATTTCACATTTCCAAACATTGGCCGATGGAACAAAAACGGGCACAATTCCACATGTGGTTTTTATCCTTTTTCAAGGTATGTTTGCCGTAATTACACCAGCACTTATTATCGGAGCTTTTGCTGAACGTATCAACTTCAAAGGATTTTTATTATTTTCAGTATTGTGGGCTATACTTATATACAATCCCATTGCTCACTGGGTTTGGTCGGCCGATGGCTGGTTATACAAAATGGGAGCACTTGATTTTGCCGGAGGAATAGTTGTACATATTAGTGCTGGTGTAGCTGCCATTGTTACAGCGTTAATGCTTGGTAAACGTCGTGATTATAAAGGACATGCGCTACCTCCACACAATATTCCACAAGTTGCAATAGGCACTGGAATGCTTTGGGTAGGTTGGTTTGGATTTAATGGCGGAAGTGGCTTGGCAGCCGATGGCCTGGCCGGAAATGCACTTATCGTAACACACATTTCGGCTGCAGTAGCAGCAATGACTTGGGCTGCGCTTGAATGGTATTTGGATCGCCGACCAACTGTAGTAGGTATTTGTACGGGGGCAATTGCCGGTTTAGCAACTATAACCGGAGCAGCAGGTTTTGTAACTGTTCAAAGTGCTATGATAATTGGCATTGTTGCTTCAGTAATTTGTTTTATTATGGTAGCCTATATGAAGCCGCGATTAGGGTACGATGATTCGTTGGATGCATTTGGCGTTCACGGTATTGGCGGTATTTTAGGTGTTGTGCTGACTGGCGTTTTTGCGTCGCCGCTTATACAAAGTCAATACAACGGAGCGTTATATGGTAATTTTGAGCAGTTGAAAATTCAATTGATAGCAGCTGGAGTGGCAATTGTTTTCTCTGGTGTGGGAACTTATCTTTTGTTTAAGTTATCAAATAAGATTGTGGGAGTAAGAGCCGATGATAAGCATGAAGCTATAGGTTTAGATGAAACACATCATGGTGAAACGGCCTATACTAATTTTGACTAACACCACCAACACATATTGTACCTAAAAGAAAATGCTCATAGTAATCTACGAGCATTTTCTTATTCCAATCAAATAGATTTACAACACACCCTGCGCCATCATTGCTTTTGCAACTTTCATAAATCCGGCTACGTTAGCGCCTTTTACGTAGTTTACAAAGCCATCAGCTTCGGTTCCATATTTCACACACGACTCGTGGATACTTGCCATAATGCCTTTGAGTTTTTCATCAACTTCATCTTTCGACCAACTAATACGCATAGAGTTTTGAGTCATTTCTAAGCCTGAAACGGATACGCCACCTGCATTTGCAGCTTTGCCAGGGCCGTACATAATTTTATTTTTCAAGAAAACCTCAACTGCTTCTGGAGTTGATGGCATGTTAGCACCTTCCGATACAGCAATACAGCCGTTTGCAACAAGCGTTGCAGCATCATCGCCGTTCAACTCATTTTGAGTAGCCGATGGAAGTGCAATTGTACATTTTTCTGCCCATGGTCTACCACCTTCTACGTATTTACAATTGTATTTATCAGCATACTCTTTGATACGTCCGCGATATACATTTTTCAATTCGAAAATATAAGCCAATTTTTCGCTGTCAATACCATTTTCGTCGTAAATATAACCATTACTATCCGAAAGTGTAATTACCTTACCACCCAATTCCAATACTTTTTCGGCCGTATATGTCGCCACATTACCTGAACCTGAAATGGATACTACCTGACCTTTTAAGTCGGTAATACCTTTGCGTTTAAGCATGTTCATTAAAAAATACAGATTTCCGTATCCAGTAGCTTCGGGACGAATAAGTGAACCACCAAATTCCAAACCTTTTCCTGTAAAAGTACCTGTGTTTTCGCGAGCTAATTTTCTGTACATACCATACATATACGCCACTTCGCGTCCACCAACACCAATATCGCCTGCAGGTACATCGGTGTTAGGGCCAATATGATGCCACAACTCCAGCATAAATGCCTGACAAAAGCGCATAACTTCAGCATTTGATTTTCCCTTTGGATTAAAATCCGAACCACCTTTGGCACCTCCCATTGGAAGTGTTGTAAGCGCATTTTTAAATGTTTGTTCGAATGCAAGGAATTTGAGAATTGAAGGACAAACTGAAGCATGGAAGCGCATTCCACCTTTATAAGGTCCAATAGCGTTATTGTGCTGAATTCGATAAGCCATGTTTGTCTGAACATTACCTTTGTCATCCACCCAGGTAATTCTAAATGAGAAAATACGTTCGGGAATACAAAGACGTTCAATTAAATTTTGTTTTTCGAATTCGGGGTGTGCATTGTACTCCTCTTCTATAGAATGCAACACTTCTTCTACTGCCTGAAGATACTCAGGTTCATTTGGAAATCGTCTCTTTAAATTGTCGAGAACTTGTTCTACTTTCATAATAATTTACCTTTTAGTTTTATTGTTTTATAACGAGCCCAAAGTTACTAAATAATATCTAAAATGCATTATTACGAACAAAATAAATATTTAATATATCAATAATAACAAATATGTAGTATAACAGCTATCATAATGATATTTTTTTAAATTTAAAATGTTCTTTTCTTTTGAAAGCAAATATCTAGTATTTTTCTTCAAAATGACAGAATATTTATAAAAATACAATTATGCTATAAACATATTTAATGTAACTTATATCAAAAATAAAATACATAAATAAAAGTAATTTGAACATAATACTAACGAAATGAAAGAATTCTGCATCAGGACAAAAAAGTAAAAAAATAGATTTATGAATAATAATTGTATATTTATAAATAAACTAAGGTTTTAATACTACTCCTGCATTTTTTCTTCCATCAATTTTTATTATCATCGGATTATTAAATCTTACATGACGAACAAATTTTGTCTCGAAAAATGCTTTCTGTTTATTCAAAAAATCCACATCGAAAGTTCCATCATTAATATGAGGATTTATAGTAAAATACGAAACTCCAAACGAAGTTAGATTTTGAAAAAAATGAGTTCCCTGACTTGGATCGATTCTGTAGTTGGCGAAACTCGTTTCCACAATAAGGCGTGCATTGCTGATATGCGGCCATTTTACGGGAATCCCCAGCCATTCGTCGCTTGAGCCCCATCTGCCTGGACCAACTAAAATATAATGTTTGTTCTCAGCGCATAGTATCTTGTTTATTTTTTCGATATCATACATTATCAAGCGGTTATTGGAAGCACTAAACATTTCGGGATTTACGTAAACAATGTCGAAAATATCACTCGTAATGCCGTGACCTAACGAGCTGGAACATGTAATTATGGCATTTTCACTTGGAATTGCACCAATATCTTCTTTAATAAATTCCTTATTGTCGATAATTGGTCTTATCTGCAACAAGTAAAATACGTGTTGCTTCATTGGTGAATAGTCCAAATTTACGGCAAATTCAATTTCTACAGGCCTCCCCATTTCCATTTGCGACACAGCTAATATTTCTTTTAAAATATTTGCCAACGGAAAAACGTCATGTTCCAGAATATTTGCAAAAGTGATGACTTTGCGACCGTTAGGATAAATACCATCATAAATAGTTTGATCTTCGACATTGAACGTGGAAGCAATATATTTCAATGTACCATCATTCTCGGCATCGCGCACACTAATCTTCATCAGGTTAAAGCCATCGTCGACCTGCGGAATAAACTGCATCTGACTTAAGTCCAGTGCATTAAAAAAAGTTTGTGTTTCGCGCAAAGCAAAATCAAGTGTGCTGGTTTGCAGCACGTTGTGCGGATAAGCGGGCGAAAATCGCAAGGTAGTTCCGCCATCCACAATGTGTTTTCCAAGCCCCATTGCAATGTTAGCAATTCCGTCTTCGGGCTTTTCAGAGCCTATTGGGTAATAATTTAACGAACGGGCAACCCCCGAAAACGATGGATAAAAACGATTTCCATATTTACTTCCACAAGTTTCTTGTAGCACGATAGCCATTTTTTCTTCGTCAATCACATTTTTAGTGGCCGTCATGTAAGCCTTGCTATCGCGATAATAGACAGAAGCATATACTGCTTTCACAGCTTCGGCTACCATTTCAAGCATTTGAGTTTTACTTTCACCATTGTACGGAACCATATAAGTGGAATATATTCCAGCAAATGGCTGATAGTGTGAATCTTCGAGCAAACTCGACGAGCGAATAGCCAAAGGCGAACTGATAGCTCCTAAAAATGCATACAAATCGGCAATTAAGTGTTTTGGTAATCGGGCTTTTAAAAAATGATTCAAAATTTCATCGTCTTCCAAATCAGACAAAGCCAAATCGTACAAACTGTTATTCTCCATAAATTCAGTGAAAACATCAGTGCATATCACTACCGTTTTAGGAATAGTAATTTGTGCATTTTCGAAATGTTCAAATTGCTCATTACGTTTAATCATAGCATCGATAAATGCCAAACCACGCCCCTTACCGCCTAATGAGCCATCGCCAATACGAGCAAAATTCGAAAATTGGTCAAATCTTTCGGGTCTGAAAACTGCAACGACACCTCGATTTTTAACTTTCCGATAATGTAAAATAGCCTCATAAATGGCATGACGCAACCTTAACAATTCCTCAGGATTATTATTCGATGGATTTGTTTTTTTTACAAACTCGGCCAATGGAAACATGGCTCGCGAGTAAAGCCAGCGTGAAATATTATTGCGCGAAACGTTGTAAAATAACGTTTCGTCGGAAAGTTGAAGTATGGTGTTTTGTAAATCTTTCAAATTGCATACACGAGCTTCAATTTCTCCGGATAAAGGATTAATAAATACAAAATCGCCAAATCCAAAATTATTTGTAATTATTTCCCTTAACTCCAACAAAAATGTCTTAGATGTTTTGCTTAAGAACGATGCTCCAAGCTCAGAGGCATATACGCTATTTTCTAAATCGGTCGATTGTAAAATTAATGGAATTTTACGGTCAATTTTTCTAATTTGCTGACATAAATTTATTCCTGCTATTTTATTTCGCAAACCAGCCTGAGAAAATGAAACATCAGTAATAACACCCAACATGTTATCTTTATATTTATTGTAGAGCTTCAATGCTTCTTCGTAATTTCGTGCCAATAAAATTTTAGGTCGTCCGCGCATTCGCAACATCTGTTCATGCTCATTCAGTGCCTCAGTCATAAACGATTGCGATTGTCGAAAAACATATTTATATAAATGAGGCAAGATTGACGAATAGAAATGAATAGAATCCTCTACAAACAAAATTGTTTGCACATTTATCGATTCAACATCCTCTTGCACATTCATTTCATCTTCTATCAGTTTAATAATTGCAAGCAATAAATCGGAATTTCCCAACCAGCTAAACACATAATTAATTGCTGTAAGGTCTTCGTTGGCAATGCGTTTCGAAACTGACTTTGAAAATGGAGTTAACACAACAATAGGCACATTCGGCAGTTCTTGTTTTACTTCTTTAGCCCAGTTAAATGGATTTATGCTATCGCCACTCGGCATTGAAATGATTAATTCAAACGAACGATCTTTGAGGAGTTTGTTCGCTTCAATTTCGGACGAGACCAATGTAAAACGAGGAGGGAAACGTAAATTTAAAGACGTATATTCATTAAAAAGCTGTTCATCTATTCGTCCATCTTCTTCCAGTACAAAAACATCGTACTTGCTTGCATATAATAAAACGTTGTAAATTCTATGTTTCATTAAATTAGCAAATGTGGTATCTTTAAAAAGCAACTGCCCTAAACCGGAAAATGTCATACGATTTTTTTTAATGTATTAGCAATATTATGTTCTGACAAAGGTAATGAATGTGTTTTGATTTCATATTGGATTATATCAGAAACTTAGCAATAACTTTGATTTATAAATTATAAAAAATCAATTATAGAATTGCCCAATATCTACAAAATAAATTATATTAAAAACAAAATGGCAGATATATTGTTATTTTATTTGAATTTTGACATTAAATTAGCTTATAATAAAACTTTTATTCTTACCTTTGCAATGAAATTATTCAATAAAGATATTGATATTTTGTGTTGAATAAGAAATTAAAATCAACGCAAATCTTATACACGGTGAGATACTTTTATTTAATCGTGTGTTTTTTAGTTTTATTGTTAAGGACAGACTACTTCGCGATGAAATAGTCTGTCCGCTAAAAAAAATATCAATATGCTCAATTTACGAGAAGTTAAGTTGCAATATGAAATATAAAATGCAATATATCTTTTCTTTTGTTGCGCTTTAATGCATAATTCAATACTATTGATTATTACAATATGATTCATTTAGTATTTAACACAAGACAAATATACACCTTTAAACTTTCAATATAAAACATATTTGTGTATTTTGCTTTCATTTATAAACACAAAAGACACAAATGCTTTCAATATATAACAAACAATCAATATTAACGATAAAATCACGATATTTAATTGCCTAAAACTTACATTTTTATTAATTTTGCAGAGAATTTCAAACACAACGTAAGTAATAGTATTCAATTAGACGAAATATTAAATAACAACTAAATAAATTCAAACAATTATGTCAACATTAAGATTTAAGGCAGTAGAAGAAGCTTTTAAGAAAAAGGCTTTGTGTGTTTCCGCTCCTGAAAAATTCACTTCGGATTATTATGGAAAGTATGTATTCAACAGTGCTGCTATGGCAAAATTTTTGTCTAAAGACACATTAAAAGCATTGAAAAATGTTATTGAAAAAGGAGCAACACTTGATATTGCTTTAGCAAACCAAATTGCTTCAGGTATGAAGTTATGGGCTACTGAATTAGGAGCTACTCACTATACTCACTGGTTCCAACCATTAACAGACGGTACCGCTGAAAAACATGACTCATTTATTGATTATGTTGGTGCTCCAGGAGAAACAATCATGGAAGATTTCTCGGGAAAACTACTTGCTCAACAAGAACCAGATGCTTCTTCATTCCCTAATGGTGGTATCCGTAGCACTTTCGAAGCACGTGGATATACAGTATGGGATCCATCTTCTCCAGCATTTGTCGTAGATGATACATTGGTTATTCCTACAATTTTCTTTGCATATACAGGCGAATCACTCGACTTGAAAGCACCGCTTAAAAAAGCCTTGGCTGCAGTTAATGATGCTGCAGTTGCAGTTTGTCAGTTATTTGATCCTAATGTAAAAAAAGTACGTGCTTATCTGGGTTGGGAACAAGAATATTTCTTAGTTGACGAAGGTTTATATGCCACTCGTCCTGACTTGGCATTAACTGGTCGCACTTTACTTGGTCATGAATCAGCTAAAAATCAACAATTGGAAGACCACTATTTTGGTGCAGTTCCAAGTCGTGTGGCTGCTTACATGAAAGATATTGAATTCGAAGCATATAAATATGGTATTCCTGCAAAAACTCGTCACAACGAAGTAGCTCCTAACCAATTTGAGCTTGCTCCTATTTATGGCGAATGTAACTTGGCAGTTGACCAAAACTTACAAATGATGTCGATCATGAAAAAAGTGGCTCGTCGTCATGGATTCCGTGTATTGTTGCACGAAAAACCTTTTGCAGGCGTTAATGGCTCTGGAAAACATAATAACTGGTCGTTAGGTACCGATACAGGCGTTGTATTATATGCTCCAGGAAAAACAGCTGAAGAAAACTTGCAGTTTATCACTTTCATCACTACTACATTGATGGCTGTTCATAAACACAATGCCTTGTTGAAAGCATCGATTATGACTGCTCAAAACGCTCACCGTTTGGGTGCAAACGAAGCTCCTCCAGCAATTATTTCAGCATTTCTTGGTACTCAGTTATCTGCTGTTTTGGATAAATTAGAAAATAGCACAAGTGAAGAAGCTATTTTGATAGATGATAAAAAGATATTGAATTTGAATGTTCCTCATATCCCTGAAGTGTTCCTTGATAATACAGATCGTAACCGTACTTCACCATTTGCATTTACAGGTAATCGTTTTGAGTTCCGTGCAGTAGGTTCTTCGGCTAACTGTTCTTCAGCTATGACAACATTAAATTCTGCTGTTGCAGCTCAGTTATTTGAGTTTAAAGCTGAAGTTGATGCTAAAATGGCAGCAGGTTCAACCAAAGAAAAAGCTATTTTCGATGTAATCAAATCGTATATTAAAGCTTCAAAAGCAATTCGTTTCGATGGTAATGGTTATAGCGAAGAGTGGAAAGTAGAAGCAGCAAAACGTGGTTTGGATTGCGAAACAAGTGTTCCACAAATTATCAAAGCATACACAAGTCCTTCAAGTATTGAATTATTTACTAAACTAGGTGTTTTATCCGAAAAAGAACTTGAATCGCGTAATGAAGTGAAATGGGAAACTTATGTAAAATGGATTCAGATTGAAGCGCGTATTCTTGGCGATTTAACGTTGAACCATATTATTCCGGTTTGTACTCGCTACCAAAGCTTATTGCTTGATAATGTTTACAAAATTAAAGCTACATTCCCTGCCGATAAAGCTGAAACATTAAGCAAATTGAACAGCCAGTTAATTACTGAAATTAGCGAACGTATTTCTACAATTAAAAATGCAGTTGATGATATGGTTGACACTCGTCGTCAGGTAAACAAATTGGAGCATGAATACGAAAAAGCAGTAGCTTACCACGATAAAGTACTTCCTTATTTCGATGTAATTCGTTACAATGTTGACAAATTAGAATTAATTGTTGACGACGAAATGTGGACATTACCTAAATATCGTGAATTGCTTTTCATTCGATAATTCACTCATATTCTGAGTAATATCATTTCGAAAACTATAAACTAGTGGGAGGCTTACTTTAAGTCCTCCCACTATTTTGCAACAATAAAACTAAAAATTTCTGATTTTCAGGTTTCGTTAGAAGCCAATTAAAAACAATTGAGCAATTTATGACTTCAACACCATTAAGAATTGACGAATATGAGCAGCGCTCGCTGTATTCATTTCAAAACGAACATGATGCTTGTGGCGTAGGACTTGTATTAAACCTTTTCGGCGAAAAATCGCACGAAATTGTAGAAAAAGGTTTGCAAGTACTCGAAAACATGGAACACCGTGGCGCAGAAAATGCCGATAACAAAACAGGTGATGGCGCAGGTATTCTTGTACAAATTCCACACGAATTTATTTTACTTCAAGGTATACCTGTTCCAGCCAAAGGTAGATATGGAACAGGTCTTGTTTTTATACCAAAGGACGCTAAAAAAGCTGAGTTTTGTACTAATTTGATAAAAGAATATGTTGCAAAAGAAGGATTAACCTTACTAGCAACACGCGAAGTACCTGTAAATTCTGATTGCCTTGGCGAAATTTCAGCTTCGAATGAACCCAATGTAATTCAAATTTTTGTTACTGGTTGTAATACCCAACAAGAATTGGAGTTGAAACTATATGTTCTTCGCAAAAAAATTGAAAAAGCCATAATTGGTACCGAAATAGCCCGCGAACGCGGTTTTTATATTGTAAGTTTATCGACCAAACAAATGGTTTACAAAGGTATGCTTACTCCTATGCAGTTACGTGAGTATTTTACTGACTTAAGTAATCCAAATTTCACAAGTGGAATATCATTGGTTCACTCTCGTTTCAGCACAAACACATTCCCTACCTGGGATTTGGCACAACCATTCCGTATGTTAGGTCATAATGGCGAGATTAACACGATACGAGGTAACCGTCAGTGGATGGAAAGTCGCGAAAGTGTACTCACATCGGATCAATTGGGTGACCTCAACGAATTATATCCAATATGCCAACCCAAAATGAGCGATAGTGCTTCGTTGGATAATGCATTGGAATTCCTTGTAATGTCGGGCAAAAGCTTACCACATGCTATGGCTATGTTGGTACCAGAAAGCTACAACAAACGCAATCCTATATCGGACAATTTGCGTGCATTTTACGAATACCACAGCACCTTTATGGAGCCTTGGGATGGTCCTGCAACCTTGCTTTTCAGCGATGGTCGTTATGCCGGCGGTATGCTTGACCGTAATGGTCTTCGTCCTGCACGTTATCTTATTACACACGACAATTTAATGGTAGTAGCTTCCGAAACTGGTACTATTGAATTTGAACCTAGTCGTATAAAAGAAAACGGTCGTTTGAAACCTGGTAAAATGTTAATGGTTGACACTGAACTTGGTAAAGTATTCTACGACAAAGAATTAAAAGAAGGTTTGGCCAAAGCATTCCCATATCGCGAATGGTTGAACCAAAACTGTGTGAATATCGATGATATTTCATCAGGACGTAGTGTAAAAAATGATTTGGCAAATTACCAAACTTTATTACATGCTTTCGGATATTCAAAAGAAGATATGGAGCGTTTAATTATCCCTATGGCAAATGATGGCTACGAACCAACTTCGTCGATGGGTAATGACACTGTGCTATCTGTATTTTCGGATAAGCCACAACGACTTTTCAACTATTTCCGTCAGCAATTTGCGCAGGTAACCAATCCTCCAATTGACCCTATTCGCGAAGAGTTGGTTATGTCACTTACTGGTTTTATTGGCTCTATTAACCAAAACTTATTGGAAGCTGCCAACGAAATTTGTAAAATGGTAAAACTGAAAAGTCCTGTACTTACAAATGCACAGTTCGACATTTTGATGAATCTGAAATACAAAGGATTCTCAACTATTTCACTTCCAATGCTTTTCGATCCAAAATCAGGACGCAAAGGCATGGAAAAAGCAATTGAAGAACTTTGTTTATCAGTTGAAAAAGCAGTAGACGATGGTAAAAATTACATTGTATTGAGCGACCGTGGTGTTGACGCTACACAAGCTCCAATTCCATCATTACTTGCAGTTTCGGCAGTACACTTGTACTTGCTCGAAAAACGTAAACGTATGCAAATTGATATTGTAGTTGAATCGGCTGAACCACGCGAAGTAATGCATTTTGCTTTATTATTTGGTTTTGGTGCCAATGCTGTAAATCCATATATGGTTTTTGCAATTATCAACGACAAAATTAAGTCGGGCGAAATAAGTATGGACTTTGATACAGCTACTAAACATTATATTAAAGCCGTAAACAAAGGATTATTAAAAGTGCTTTCGAAAATGGGTAATTCTACATTGCGTAGTTACCGTGGAGCACATATTTTCGAGTCGATTGGAATTTCGTCCAAATTGCTTTCAAAGTATTTCAAAGGCATAGCTTCTTCTATCGAAGGTATTGACATTGACGATTTAGCTAATGAAGTACTTGCACCATTCAACCGAGCATTTACTCCTGCCGAAGGTGACGATTTATCGACACTTGAGAACCTAGGCCATTATGCTTATCGCAGGAATGGAGAAGATCATGCTTGGAATCCTGAAACTGTTGCACGTTTGCAAATTGCCACAAAAACAGGCGATTACGAAAAATACAAAGAATATGTAAAAGCCGTTGACGAAAAAGAAGATCCAATTTTTATCCGTGACTTAATGGAATACACGCGTAATCCAATAAGTATCGACGAAGTTGAACCTATCGAAGGCATTATGAAACGCTTTGTAACTGGAGCAATGTCATACGGTTCTATCAGTCGTGAAGCGCACGAAGCTATGGCCTTTGCCATGAACATAATTGGTGGACGGAGTAATACTGGTGAAGGTGGCGAAGATCCTGAACGTTATAAAAAACGCGACGATGGTTTAAGTGCCCGTTCAGCAATTAAACAAGTTGCTTCAGGTCGTTTTGGTGTAACTGCTGAATACCTTGTAAATGCTGATGAAATTCAAATAAAAATTGCTCAAGGTGCAAAACCAGGTGAAGGCGGACAGCTTCCAGGACATAAAGTGGACAATATTATTGCAAAAACACGTCACTCTATACCAGGAATTTCATTAATATCTCCCCCACCCCATCACGATATCTATTCTATCGAAGATTTAGCTCAGCTAATTTACGATTTGAAAAATATCAATCCATCAGCTATGATTAGCGTTAAATTGGTATCGGAAACAGGTGTAGGGACTATTGCAGCTGGAGTTGCGAAAGCAAAAGCAGATTTAATTCTCATTTCTGGTGCCGAAGGTGGAACAGGTGCAAGTCCGTCAAGCTCAATTAAACATGCTGGTATGCCAGTTGAAATTGGTTTGGCCGAAACTCAACAAACACTAGTTTTGAACAATTTACGTGGTCAAATTAAACTTCAGGCCGACGGACAGTTAAAAACAGGACGCGATATTATTATCACAGCACTTTTAGGTGCCGAAGAATATGGTTTTGCAACTAGTGCATTATTAATACTTGGTTGTGTAATGATGCGTAAATGTCACCTTAATACTTGCCCGGTGGGTGTTGCTACTCAAGATGAAGTATTACGTAAGCATTTTACTGGAAAACATGAATATCTTGTAAACTTCTTTCACTTTATAGCGCAAGATGTTCGTGAACATTTGGCCGAAATGGGCTTCCGTAGCCTAGACGAGATTATTGGTCGTGCTGAACTTCTCAAACGCAGAAAAATTGGTACTGTATCAAAAATTGAAAAAGTAGATTTATCAAGAATTATGTATGTGCCTGATAACTCTAAAAATTCATTGCGCAATATTAAAGGTCAGGATCACAAACTCGAGAATGTACTCGATCGTGAATTGATTAAAAAATCACTACCTGCACTTGATATGTGCATGCCAGTTGAAATTTCAAGCAAAATTAAAAATACTGACCGTACAGTTGGTGCAATGCTTTCGGGCGAGGTTGCCAAACGTTTTGGACAAATAGGTTTACCCGAGGATACCATTAAGGCAAGTTTTAAAGGTTCAGCGGGTCAAAGTTTTGGTGCATTTTTGAGTAAAGGTATGTACTTTGAACTCGAAGGTGAAGCAAATGATTATGTTGGAAAAGGACTATCGGGTGGTAAAATTGTAGTAAAAGCGCCTAAAGAAAGTACTTTTAAACCCGAAGACAATATTATTGCTGGAAACACAATATTATATGGTGCTACATCGGGCGAAGTGTATATAAATGGTATTGTTGGCGAACGCTTCTGTGTACGTAACTCAGGTGCAAACGCTGTAGTTGAAGGTGCAGGTGACCACTGTTGCGAATACATGACAGGTGGAGTAACTGTAGTATTAGGACCTACAGGACGTAACTTTGCTGCTGGTATGAGTGGTGGTGTGGCTTATGTACTCGACGAATTAGGTAATTTTGATTTCTTCTGTAATATGGAAATGGTAGAATTATCGTTAATCGAAGACAGCCATGATAACAAACAAGTGAAAACTTTGATTGAAAATCATTACAAATATACAGGAAGTACGTTAGCAAAAAACATACTCGACAACTGGCGCGATTATGTCGATAAATTCATTAAAGTTGTTCCAATTGAATACAAAAAAGTTATTCAAGAACAAAAAATGGCCGAAATCAACAAAAAAATTGCACAGGTAGAAAGGGATTATTAAGATCATAAAAATCGGGTTTCATGTTTTGCATGAAATGCAAAACAGTTAACACGATTTTTAAGCACCAAGGAAACATGAAACCCGATTTACAATCATGTTACCTATTTAAAAACAATAAAATTAGAAGTATAATAAAATTAATAAAACTAGCTCAAAAAGTCTCCCTTTCGGGGAGATTTAGAGGAGCTTTTACATAATATGGGAAATCCTAAAGCATTTATTACAATACCTCGAAAAGATGCCGGATATCGTCCGGTTCAAGATCGTATACACGATTTTGGAGAGGTTGAACAAACATTAAACCGCGAAGACCGCAAATTACAGGCTTCGCGTTGTATGGATTGTGGTATTCCGTTTTGTCATTGGGGCTGTCCGCTTGGCAACAAAATGCCTGAGTGGCAAGACCTTTTGTACAAAGGGAAATGGAAAGAAGCTATTGACAACATGCACGAAACAAATAACTTTCCTGATTTTACAGGTCGTATTTGTCCTGCCCCTTGTGAAAAAGCTTGTGTATTAGCTTTGCATGAATCACCAGTAACAATTCGTGAAAACGAAGCAGCCATATCCGAAGTTGGGTTTGTAGAAGGACTAATTAAACCTCGTCCTCCAAAAACACGCACTGATAAAAAAATAGCTGTAATTGGTGCTGGCCCTGCAGGATTAGCTGCTGCACAACAACTTAACCGCAAAGGTCATACAGTAACTGTTTTCGAAAAAGACAATAAACCGGGTGGATTATTACGTTATGGTATTCCAAACTTTAAACTGAACAAAACAGTTATCGACCGTCGTTTAGCACAACTCGAAGAAGAAGGAATTCTTTTTCGTAATAACTGCGAAGTTGGTGTTACCATTTCGGGTAAAGAAATTATGGAAAGTTTCGATGCTGTTTGTCTTACAATTGGTGCAGGTCAACCGCGTAATATTACACCTCAAGGTCGCGAACTAAAAGGTATTCATTTTGCAATGGAATTTCTTAGTCAACAAAATCAGTTGATTATGGGCGAGGAAGTGGCTGAAGATAAAATTATTAACGCAAAAGGCAAACATATATTGGTTATTGGCGGTGGCGATACAGGTTCGGACTGTGTAGGAACTTCAGTTCGTCAGGGTGCAGTAAAAATCACTCAAATAGAAATTTTACCAAAACCTCCAGTTGGTAAAAACCCAGATACTCCTTGGCCAAATTATCCAAACATTCTAAAAACATCAAGTTCACACCAAGAAGGTTGCGAACGAAAATGGAGTTTAAATACCCTAGCTTTTAATGGCGCAAATGGTAATGTAGAAGAAGTAGTGGTAGAAGAAGTAGAATGGACCAAAGATGACTCAGGACGCTGGAATATGAAACCAACAGGAAAAACCGAAACTATTAAAGCTGATTTGGTATTTCTTGCACTTGGATTTGTACACCCAGTTCACGAAGGATTAGTCACTGAACTAGGACTTAGTTTGGATGCACGAGGCAATATTGCTACCGACAAGTCAAGTACCAGCAATGTAGCTAAGGTATTTGCTGCAGGCGATGCTGCAATTGGTGCTAGTTTGGTAGTGCGTGCCATTGCATTAGGTCGTAAAGTAGCGGAAGATATTCATAAAACAATTTAATGTTTGATATTTGAAAGTTTGATGTTTAAAAGTTATTTTCAAAACGTCAAACCTTTCAAACTTTTCAAACTTTTCAAACTTAATAAATTATGTGTGGAATTGTATGTGCATTTGATATTAAACAGTCGGCTTTAGAATTAAGGCCGCAAATTTTGACAATGTCGAAAAAAATTCGTCATCGTGGGCCAGACTGGTCAGGTATTTATGCAGGCGAAAATGCCATTATGGCGCATGAACGCTTATCTATTGTTGATCCTGAATCAGGAAAACAACCTCTCTTTAGCAAAGATGGCAAGTTAGTTTTAGCTGTAAATGGCGAAATTTATAATCATCAAGATATTCGTAATCAATTCGAAGGAAAATATGAATTTCTAACCAAATCGGACTGTGAAGTAATTTTGGCTTTGTACCGCGAAAAAGGTCCAAACTTCATGGAAGATTTGAATGGAATTTTTGCTTTCGCATTGTATGATATTGAAAAAAATGTTTATATGATTGGTCGTGACCACATTGGTATCATTCCACTTTATCAAGGTTGGGACGATGCTGGCGTGTATTACGTAGGCTCAGAACTTAAAGCACTCGAAGGTCATTGTACTATTATCGAAGAATTCCTTCCTGGTCAATACCTTTATAGTCCGGATGGAAAACCAACCAAATGGTATGAGCGCGATTGGATGGAATTTGATGCCGTAAAAGACAATGAATCAAGTGTAGATGAATTGCGTCAGGCTTTGGAAGATGCAGTAGAGCGTCAACTTATGGCCGATGTACCTTATGGTGTTTTATTGTCAGGAGGTTTGGATTCGTCTATTATATCGGCTGTAGCCAAAAAATATGCATCCAAACGCATAGAATCGGGAAATACCGAAGCTGCTTGGTGGCCTCAATTGCATTCCTTTGCTGTAGGGTTGGTTGGCTCACCCGATTTGGCTGCCGCACGTTTGGTAGCCGACCATATTGGCACAGTGCATCATGAGATTCATTTTACTGTACAAGAAGGATTGGATGCTATCCGTGACGTTATTTATCATATTGAAACTTATGATGTTACAACCATTCGTGCTAGTACTCCAATGTATCTTTTATCGCGTGTTATCAAATCGATGGGCGTAAAAATGGTATTATCGGGCGAAGGAGCCGATGAAATTTTTGGTGGTTACCTTTATTTCCACAAAGCACCAAATGCTGAAGAATTTCACAAAGAAACAGTGCGTAAATTAAGTAAATTACACATGTACGACTGCCTACGTGCCAATAAATCATTAGCATCATGGGGAGTTGAAGGACGTGTACCATTCCTCGACAAAGAATTTATGGATGTAGCCATGCGTTTAAATCCAAAAGACAAAATGTGTGGAAACGGCATTATGGAGAAAACCATTTTACGTAAAGCGTTTGAAAATTTACTGCCAGCAAGTGTAGCATGGCGTCAGAAAGAACAGTTTTCGGATGGTGTAGGATATAGTTGGATTGATACATTGCGTGAAATGACAACTTCGCAAGTGAGCGATCAACAAATGGCACATGTAAATGAGCGTTTCCCTGTTAATCCACCAATGAATAAAGAAGAGTATTTCTATCGTAGCATATTCGAGAAACATTTCCCATCAAATCAAGCGGCTCGTTGTGTACCTTCAGTGCCTTCGGTAGCTTGTAGTACTCCTATTGCATTGGAATGGGATGAAGCATTTAAAAACATGAATGATCCTTCAGGACGTTCAGTAAAAAGTGTACACGAGGACGGGTATAAATAATTAGGTTTTAATCCACGAGCGAACATCGCGGTCGAAACCAGCACCTTGCATATAATTATAAGTAGCTATACGTAAGGCATTTCCATAAAACTCAAGATCAATTTCATTCGAAGTACTAAATGGCACTTCGTTGTTTGCAAAAGCATTCAATTGGTCTTGAGTTTTTTTTGCGCCTACACTTTCGGGGTGTTGTCCCGAAGGACTGTGAATTGTCATGGCATAACGATGCCAAAAAGCAGAATGTAAATAATTATCAGCAAATAGACTGCGAACCACTTCGAGCGATTCGATGGTTTCACGAGCAGTTTGCGTTGGAAAACCGTACATTAAATAGGCATGTGTCATTATGCCTACATCCGATAAGTTTTTCATTGTTTCGCGTGCTATTTCAATTGTAATTCCCTTATTTATTAGCTCTAAAACACGTGGTGATGCCACTTCGAGGCCACCCGAAACAGCAATACAACCTGATTTAGCTAATAGATAGCACAATTCAGGTGTAAATGATTTTTCGAATCGGATATTCGTCCAATAACTAACAATAAGTCCTCGACGCAAAATTTCATCAGCAAGTTTACGTAATGTAACGGGAGGTGCAGCTTCGTCGGTAAAATGGAAACCAGAGATACCTGTTTGAAGCATTATTGCTTCCATCCTATCCACCAACAATTCCACAGGAGCTTTTTCGAAGCGTTTAATATAATCAAGAGTTCCATCGCAAAAAGCACATTTTGCCCAATAACATCCGTGTGCTAAAGTCATTTTATTCCAACGGCCATTGCTCCACAAAGCATGCATAGGATTAGTTAACTCAATGATATTGATATAATTATTAGCCAATAATCCATCGTAATTGCTCGTTCCAATTTCAGCAAATTTTACATTCTCAATTTTATCGAAGTTAATTCGCTCTATTTCATTCCTTGCATTCAATTGTAAGGTACGTATTAATTCACCACCAGTAAGCAATCGTAACAATGGTAATTCACCATCGTCAAAAGTCAGATAATCAACATATTGAAAAATACCTATATCGCTCATTTGTCGGAGTTCGGTATTTACATAACCACCACCCATTACAATTTTAATAGCAGGATAATTCATTTTCAACCATTGAGCACATCGTAGAGCACTGTACAAATTGCCTGGAAATGGAACTGTAAAACCAACAAAATCGGGTTGTAAATCAATCACTTTTTTCGAAAACAGATTAATTAATATTTTATCAATAAAAGTAAGTGGTTTTTGCAACTCCTGATGCAATGGCTCAAAATCGGGCAAATGCAAACAAAGCGATTCAGCGTAACGTATAAGCTCAAAGTGTGGATCAATGTATTTCTGTATCAGTTCGCAAATATCTTTTAAAAACAAGCTACAAAGATGCGTAGCACGGTCATGATTACCAATTGCTCCAAATGCCCATTCCAAATCATCCACTTCGGGCAATCGCTTACTTACAGGCCAATACGCTCGGTCGTTAAAACGTAGCGCTAAAGTCTGATCACGACCACTCAAAAAATGCATTACAGGCTCAATATTCCGAATATAAAAATCGGATTGTGAGCATATTATCTTATGTTGCTTCGAAAGTTTTTTATCTAAAAGCAATTCGAAAATTTCGGAAATAACATTTTTAGTAAACAAAACCTCTATCAATTCAATACTTAAATCAGCTTGCCAGGCTTGTACGTCACGCGAACGCAAAAAACCCGTAAGCTGCATTGTAGCAGGATATGGGGTATTTAGCTGAGTTAGCGGAGGTGTTATAAGTAAAATTGACATATCAGAAAGTAATTCTTAATTCTAAATTTTTAATTATTAATCGTCTACTCCACCCACAATACTAATCCTTTGAGGTATTCACCTTCGGGATGATAGATATTTATTGGATGATCAGCCGGTTGCGAAAGTTGGTGTAAAATACGCACATTTCGTCCTGTTTCGGCTGCTGCACTGAATACTGCCAGTCTGAATTGTTCTTTGGACACAACTTGTGAGCACGAAAAAGTAAATAAAATTCCGCCCGGTTTAATCTGCTCTATTCCTCTAGCGTTTAAACGCTTGTAACCTTTCAGCGCATTACGCAATGCATCGCGATGTTTTGCAAATGCAGGAGGATCTAAAATTATAATATCATATTTTTTTTCGTTTGCATTTAAGAATTTAAAAGCATCTTCGGCAAACGAAGCGTGACGATTGTCGTTCGGAAAATTGAGTTCAATATTCTTATCTGTCAAGTCAATAGCTTTTGCTGAACTATCAACCGAATGCACCAACGAAGCTCCGCCTCGCATAGCACACACCGAAAAACCACCTGTATAACAAAACATATTCAAAACTGACTTACCTGCTGAATAACGCTCAAGTAAACTCCTGTTTTCGCGTTGGTCAATAAAGAAACCCGTTTTTTGACCTCGTATCCAATCCACATCATACTTTAAATCATTTTCGATAGCCGAATACGATTTAGTATCCGAACCAATCAAATAGCCATCCTCTGGAGCTATTGGAGCTTTAAAAGGCAATGTAGATTCCGATTTATAAAATACGTTTTTTACTTGAGGAATAACCTGAACAATGGCTTTTGCCAATTCCATTCTCATTTCGTGCATTCCCACCGAGTGAGCCTGCATTACTGCTGTATCGTCGTAAACATCAACTATTAAGCCTGGAAGCGAATCGCCTTCGCCATGCACTAATCTATAGGTATTATTTATTGGAGATACTAATCCTATTGCAAGACGCATTTTATATGCATTTTCAATTTTCAGTTTCCAAAAACTTGCATCAATTTTAAGCGTTTCGAAACTTAGCACACGTACCGCAATACTACCTATTTGGTAATGCCCGATTGCTAAAAAAACACCATTACTATCCAATACTTCAACAATATCACCCTCAGCAGGCTTACCATCAATGCGTTGAATTGCTCCCGAAAATATCCAAGGGTGAAATCGTTTAAGACTTTCTTCTTTTTTGGGCTTTAAAAATATTGTTGTCATTATCGATGGAAAGTTAGAAGTTAGAAAAAACAAGTTTATATATTGTCAACAGCTTTTTTGAGTTGACTCATGGCCTGTTCCAAGATTTTACGAGAACAAGCCACATTTAAACGTAAATGGTATTCGCCACCATCGCCAAAAATAGTTCCTTTATTTAAACCTAAACCTGCTTTTTGAGCAAAAAATTGATGAAGTTCATCTGTTTCCATTCCCAGTTTTTCGCAATTAAGCCATACTAAAAATGAAGCTTCGGGAATCATTGGAACTACCTGAGGCACATTATTTTTCAAAAATTCAACCACATAATCGATATTCCCTTGTACATAATCCAGCATTTCCAAACGCCAGGTTTCGCCATGTTCGTAAGCAGCCATTGTTCCAATATATGCAAAAATATTCCCAGCATTCATTTCCGATGCTTCGAGATATTCAACAAATTTATGGCGGAGTTCAGCATTCGGGATAATATAAGCAGAGCTAATTAACCCAGGCATATTAAACACTTTTGTTGGTGCCATAAAGGTAACTGTATGCTGCTCAGCCCATTCGGATACGGCTGCTAACGGTGTATGAGCAGTTATTCCTGGCAAAACCATATCGGCATGTATTTCGTCCGAAATAATGGTAAGATTGTGTTTTTCGCATAATTCTGCAAAACGCATCAATTCATTGCGAGTCCACACACGTCCACCTGGATTATGTGGATTGCAAAAAATTACCAATTTTGTTTTGTCACTAATTTTCGATTCCAAATCATCAAAATCAATAACAAATTTCCCATTTTCCTCCACCAACTGATTATTTACAATTACCCGGTGATTATTACTTATCACATTGAAAAATGGATAATAAACAGGCGATTGAACAATAATTTCATCTCCAGGCGCCGTTAAGCTTTGCACGGCAAATGATAATCCTGGAACTATACCTGGCAAAAATCCTATCCATTCACGTTTTACCGGCCAATTATGGTGACTGGTAATCCATTGCTGCATAAGTGGATAATATGTTTTTGGAGGCATTGAGTATCCTAAAATAGGGTGTTCAAGGCGTTTTGAAATGGCATTTAATATAAAATCAGGTGTTCTGAAATCCATATCGGCTACCCATAATGGCAACAAATCCTCTGTCCCAAAAAGTGCTTTACAACGTTCGAGTTTTACGGCATTTGTTCCTTTTCGGTCAATTATTTCATCAAAATTATACATATTATTCAAAAATTTCTTTTATAGGTTTACCAATACATGCATTGGGCAATGGTATGTTTAAAATTCGGGAAAGTGTTGGTGCAATGTCAGTTACACTATAACTTGAATTTACTTTCGAAGGTTTTATTTTCATTCCATAAAAAAACAAAGGAGTAATAGATGTCAATGCATTCGATTCGCCTATAGGTTTGTAATCATCGTCCAACTCCAACCAACCTGGCATAAGCGTAATAACCACATCGCCCATGCTACTTTTATGTGTTGAATTTCGCAAACGAGCTATTTCAGAATTGGAATCGCCTCCCATAGTTAATATTTGCGTCGATGGATAAGCAGTTTGAATACCTTCGAACTCTGGCATAAAATCGGCTACAAGTTTTTGAAAATCAGCAAAATTCAATTTTTTCTCTTCAATTTTTTGTTTGTTCAAAAAAATATTTTTCCCATAATAACCAGTTACCCAACGCTCTTGCCCAAACATGGCCATCAAATAAGTATTTAACAATGCCATTGAACGATTAGCACTAAAATAGCCAGCAGGGATATTATTATCGCCTAATTCGGTTGGAGAATGAACTTCGGTTTGGTTGGCAAATAAGTAAACAAGTGTTTTATCCATACCAACCTTTACGTCAATTTTTTGCAATAAATTTTGAATTTCTTTGTCCAAACGCAAATACATATCTTCCTTTTCGACTGATTGTAACGAAAAAAACTTTTCGTTAGGAGCTCGAACGCTGAATTGAAGCAGCAACATATCGGGCGTATTATCTTGTCCCAATTGTTCATCATTCACAATTCTGATTCCTAATTCGGCCACCAGCGAATTAGCCGAAGGTGTGTTTTTCAACCAAGTATTAGAAGTAGTTTTAGTTTTTCGTTCTGTAGGTTGATTCGTAAAATCAGATTTTTTTGAATCGTTTGCTGCCGATAAATATGTATTTGCAGCATACAGAGGCTGCCAACGACGCGAAGAAATTGTTTTGAAAGCACCACTAACATTCATATTGTCAGCCGATTTACTCAAACCATCTTTATAATAACCTGTAGTAACCCATTTGTGTTGAATGTCATCAATCCATGCCACGCTATTTGCGGTGTGTCCGCCTAACATCATTGCTTCATTTGCATTGATGGCAGCTACGTAAATCTTTGATTTTCGGTTAGTTGCAAGCTTTAATTCGTCGGAAAAAGTACTAGCCAGCAGACTGTAAGCAGAATAAGTTTCGGGAGTTCCAATTCCAATTTCTTGTTCATCGTAAATATACTGACGAATTTTATCGGTTGACCTATTGTAATATTTATTTCCAGTTATTCCATGATAAAAAGGTACTGAGCCTGTCATAACTGTGGCTATATCAGATGCATTTCCCCCCGAAATAATATTATAATTTACATGTTGAATGGAGATTCCACTTTCCGTCAACTTTTTAAAACCACCTGGATCAAAATAAGCCGAAAGCATATCCAAGTGTTTTTTTTGCAAACCATCAACCATTATTCCCACTACAAGTCGCGGTGGTTCAGTAGTTTGAGCTTTCAGAAAAAAGCAAAAAAAGAGAAGAAAATGAACTACTAAATTGAATCTGATAAATTTCATTCTTTAATATTAAGAAAATGATAAACCAACTTATCAGCTTAAACCTTGCTTTATCCATTTATCCATAGCTGCAGCTGCTTTTCTTCCATCGCCCATGGCCAGAATCACAGTTGCTCCACCACGAACAATATCGCCGCCTGCAAATACAATGGGTACAGCACTTTGCATAGTGTCGTTATCAACAACTATTGTTCCCCATTTTGTAATTTCAAGTCCCATAACTGATTGAGGAATAAGTGGATTCGGCGATACGCCTACACTCACAATGGCTTCGTCAATTTCAATAGTTTCGGTTTTTCCGGGAACTTCCACGGGCGAACGTCGTCCCGAAGCATCCGGTTCACCCAATTCCATTACCTGAAGAACCATGTGCGTTACCCTACCTTGTTCGTTACCAATAAATTCAATCGGATTGCGCAAAGTCATAAATTCAATTCCCTCTTCTTTAGCGTGATGCACCTCTTCGAGGCGAGCGGGCATTTCTTCTTCTGAGCGACGATAAGCAATAATTGCACGATCGGCTCCAAGGCGTTTAGCAGTACGAACAGAATCCATTGCTGTATTACCACCACCTATAACAGCTACTTTTTTGCCCAGAAAAACAGGAGTGTCCGAATTGGGGCTGGCAGCATCCATCAGATTTACGCGCGTTAAATATTCGTTCGATGACATAACACCAACTAGGTTTTCGCCTTTTATGTTCATAAAGCGGGGTAAACCTGCTCCACTACCTACAAATACACCTTTAAAACCATCAGCTTTCAGTTCTTCAATGGTAATAGTTCGTCCAATGATACAGTTAGTTATGAATTTAACGCCGATTGCACGTAGGTTGTCAATTTCAACATCAACAAATGCATTTGGCAAACGGAATTCAGGAATTCCATATTTAAGTACGCCTCCAATTTCATGCAAAGCTTCGAAAACAGTTACATCGTAGCCCATTTTTGCCATATCGCCAGCAAATGATAAACCGGCTGGACCCGAACCGACTACAGCAATTTTCATTCCGTTGGGTTCAGCCACAACAGGGATAGAGATATTGCCGCTTTCGCGTTCGTAATCGGCAGCAAAACGTTCCAAGTGACCAATGGCAACCGACTCTTTTTTCATTTTCAAATGCACACACTTTGCTTCACATTGTTTTTCCTGTGGACAAACGCGACCGCAAACTGCAGGTAGTGCCGAAGTTTCTTTCAGCGTTTTGGCAGCTTCCAGAAATTCACCTTTTTCGATGTGTTTAATGAATTTTGGAATATAAATACCTACCGGACAGCCCTCCATACAGGTTGGATTAGCACAATCCAAACAACGTTTTGCCTCTTGCTTAGCTTTTTCGGCAGTTAAACCATAGTTTACCTCTTCGTTATTTGTACAACGCACTTTTGGATCTTGTGCGGGCATCTCAACGCGGGGTATGTCGGTACGCTCTTTTGCTTTCATTGAGTTTCGTAACTCAGCACGCCACGGCAGGGCTCTTTCTTCAGTGATATTCATATTTATATATTAATTAACGCCAGAAGCGCATTTCATTTTTTCCATATCTTCTCTCTCAATGTCTTTGTAACCTCCAAGACGCATCAACATCTCATCGAAATCAACTTGGTGTGCATCAAATTCTGGTCCATCGATACAAACAAAGCGGGTTTTTCCACCTACCGACACACGGCAAGCACCACACATACCTGTACCATCAACCATAATTGTATTGAGCGAAGCTAAGGTAGGTACTTCGTATTTTTTGGTGAGTAAACTTACAAACTTCATCATTATAGCAGGGCCAATGGTAACACATAAATCCACCTTTTCGCGTTGAATTACCGATTCCACACCATTAGTTACCAAACCTTTAACGCCATACGAACCATCATCAGTCATTACAATTACCTCGTCGGATAATTCCTGCATTTGCTCTTCGAGTATAATCAAATCTTTATTACGAGCTGCTAAAACTGTGATAACTCTGTTTCCAGCTTTTTTCAAAGCAGCCACTATAGGCATCATAGGAGCAGTTCCTACTCCTCCACAAGCACATACAACTGTGCCAAATTTTTCAATATGTGTGGCTTTTCCTAGGGGGCCAACCATATCAGTTATAAATTCACCTTCGGCCAAGTTACAAAGTTTTGACGACGAAACACCCATTTTTTGAACTACCAGTGTGATAGTGCCTTTAGCAAGATCGGCATCAGCAATTGTTAAAGGAATACGCTCTCCTTTTTCGCCTACTTTTACCATCACAAAATGACCCGCTTTACGCGATTTTGCAATTAATGGAGCTTCCACTTCAAACATAATTACGTTTTCAGAAAAATGGACTTTACGAATGATTTTATTCATACTGACTACAATTTTTTATTAGTTTGCAAATTTACAAAAAAATTGTAATAAAAAAGCCGATTTGAGACATATTGCTCAAACCGGCTTAAATGTTTTTCTGAAAATCAATTTTTAATAGCGCGCTGACACTACATTCCAATCTACAATATCCCACAATGCAGCCACATAATCGGCACGGCGGTTTTGATAATCAATATAATAGGCGTGTTCCCACACATCGAAAGTAAGTAGTGGAATCAAACCACGAGTAATTGGATTTCCGGCATTGCTTTCTTTCGAAATCGAAAGCTTACCTTCGGCATCTTTTACCAACCAAGCCCAACCAGCACCAAATACACTAATGGCAGCTTGGTTAAATTGTTTTTTGAATTCTTCGAGCGAACCAAAAGCAGCATTTATGGCTTTTGTGAGCGATTCGGATGGTTGTGAACCTTTGATTGGCGTTAGCGAAAGAAAATAAAAATTGTGATTCCAAATTTGAGCTGCATTGTTAAACATCGGTCCATCCGACTTTTTTACAATGGCATCAAGGTCTGCATCAGCAAATTCGGTTCCTTCAACCAAACCATTCAGATTATTTACATACGTTAAATGATGTTTTCCATAATGAAACGAAATTGTTTTTTCAGTTATTATGGGCTCTAGAGCATTGTGTGCATAAGGCAATTCGAGCAATGAGAATTTCATAATTTATTTTTTTTAATTTTAATTTTACATATAAGTATCATTCTTTTTTGTTTATAGTAAACGAAAAAACACCTAATTTTGTTTGAATAATGCGTTTATTTTTATTAAAAAGGTTTCAAATTGTTGTGCATACTATTTTTTATTCGGATATTTGCATATAAAATTAAAAATCAACTAAAAACACCTCTATCATGACAAGAACAATTCGAATTCTTTTTTTAGCTGCTCTAATTGGAACTACATTTTCTGCTTGTAAAACAAAACAAAAAGTTACAAAAATCCCAGGTGCAAATGTTGAAGCTACAACAACAGTAACTACCACAACACCAACAGTTAAACCACAAGCACCAACAGCACCAACTGGAGCTGAAGTAACACGTAACGAAAAATTCAGTTTAGCCGATGGTGAAACAAATGCCGATGCATTAAAATTCAAATACCATGTTGTAGTAGGAAGTTTTAAAAGTCAAGTAAATGCTAAAGGATTGCAAGGCACACTTAAAAGCGAAGGAAACACAGCCTTAGTAGTTGTAAATGAGCAAGGTATGTTCCGCGTTTTAATTGCGTCGTTCAACGAATATGCACAAGCTCGTGCCCGCATTAATCAAATTTCGCAACGTTTCCCTGATGCATGGGTATTAGTTCAAAAATAAATCTAAAATTAATAATAACTTGAAAAAGAGCATCATATAACTGTTGCTCTTTTTTTATTCAAATCAATAGTATGACTCGTATTTTGATAGTAGGACTTGGAGGTGTAGGAGGATATTATGGCGGAATGCTGGCACGTAAATATACTGACAGTAAAGAAGTTGAAATATACTTTTTGGCTCGTGGTGCCCATCTCGATAAAGTAAAAGAAAATGGGTTAACCATTATTGCCGAAAATGAAACTTTTGTTGTGCATCCTAAGTTGGCAACTGATAACGCAACCGAAATTGGTATTGTTGATATTGCCATAATAACGCCTAAAAGTTATGATTTAACTACAACTATTGAGCAGATAAAACCATGTATTGGTACCCAAACTGTGATTTTACCTTTACTCAACGGTGTCGATATAAGCGATCGAATTCGTAAAATGCTACCAAATACCGAAGTGTGGGATGGTTGTGTGTATATTGTAGGTCGATTAAAAGAACCCGGAGTAGTTCAAAGTTCAGGTGGTGTGCACGACTTGTTTTTTGGCAACGACAAAAGCGAATCAATAAAACTGCAACAACTGGAAAAAATAATGTTGAACGCTGGAATAAAAGCTAATTATAGTCGAAATATTCGTATGATTATTTGGCGGAAATTTATATTTATTTCTACTTCAGCAACACTTACTTCCTATTTTAATGTTGGATTTAGAGACTTGCTAACCGATAACGATCGTAAAGAAACGACTTTGAAACTTATAACTGAAGTCGTTCAGTTAGCACAAGCCGAAGGAGTGGTTTTCGAAAACGATATCGTTGAAACAACTATCAAGCATCTCGAACGACTACCATTTGGCACCACCTCGTCCATGCACAGTGATTTTACAAACGGTCGTCGTACCGAACTCGAAACGCTTACCGGCATTGTAATAGAACTTGGAAAAAAACAGGGAATTGAAACACCTGAATATGAGAAAGTTTACACTTTTCTGAAATTGAATCAGAAAACCTAACATCTCTGATCAACGCATTGCCTTCTGTTAAATGGGCTATTCATTAAATTGCCTCCTGCTTTAGCTGGAGGAAAAAAAAATATCAATTTCATATATTGGCTTTAGCCAAATTCTACATCTTATAATTATTTGGCTAAAGCCCATTTCTATTTTTATTCTTGAGAGAATGGCCTAAAGGCCAATCCAATTCATATTGAATGGCCTCCCGATAAAGGAATCGGGATAAATGCCGCCCAATCCTATTCATTGAATTGCCTCCTGCTTGAATTGCCTCCTGCTTGAATTGCCTCCTGCTTTAGCTGTTCTTCACATGAATTGCCTCCTGCTATAGCTGGAGGACAAAAAATAATTCAATTCCCTGTATTGGCTTTAGCCAAATTCTTTTAAATGTTTGGCTAAAGCTCCCGCTTTAAATATTACACTCCAATATACCAGCCAGTGCTTGCATGCCGCTCAGCGCTTAGGCGGGATGTTCCATTTGCGGTAAGGTTGGCTTTTAGCAGATTTATCGGGAGCCAACGCCCAACCCAGCGCGCTATTACAGCCTACGAGCAGCAGAGGTATCAATCGTTATTTCAAAATCAAACTTTGGCATAAATTCGCGCATTTCCCAAGTGTATAGTTTTTTATCTTTAACTTGTCTCACAGAATTGTAAGGATATGAAAATGATTTTATTCTTAAATTCTTATCTGCTGTCAATGTATAAACTGCCTTATCCAAAGGCTTTCCCCATGTTTGAGTAGACGTAATAATATATTTGTTTTCTACCGCAATCCTCTGTCTGTAAAATATATTTATATCAACCGTGTCTTTAGCAGCGATATTTAAATCAAATGAAATTGAATTCTCTAATCGTATAAACCGGGTACTTTTAGGTGTGTTTAAATTCAAAACTCGAATCGAATCAATTTCAGTTGTTTTGTCTGCAAATGGAAATATTATTTGTTGATTAACTAAACTATTCGAATTATTATAAAACGAATAAATCCCATTAATTGTAAAATATTTACTGTCAAGTTGAAAGTCAATATGCTCTTCAAAAAATGACACATTATTTTGACCCTGAATATATGATGACAAACATAAAAAATGAATTATTATATAAACAATCAGGGTTTTCATTCTTTGCTAATTAAAATTTTCGAAGTAGAATAATTCCTGTTATTGACATACAATGAAACTATATAGGTGCCACTCACGGTCTGTTGAGGTAGATTTATTGTTCCCCTATTGTCTGTTAATGGAAAATGCAAAATGGTTTTCCCTGTGATATCTGCAATCAGTATATAGCTATTGGATGATTTTACCGGAATTAATATTTCATAATTGAATGATAATCCTTTTATCGGGTTAGGAAATATACGAACCAGTGATTCTTCGTTCATTATCACTTCGTCTATTCCGTTAATTACAGAACCTAACAAATGAATGTCAACATTAATAACAGTGTCGGGTACTGCTGAAACATTAATGGGCGATATATTTACACTTTGAGTCCGTGTGGTATTTGGAAGGATATAAGTCCATAACCTATTAAAATTATTATTATTTGAAAATATTCTGGCTGAATATGTACCATCCGAATTTGAACTGAAATTCTGGGCGAAACTTGAAAACCCTACATCAGTACGGTTGAAAAGCTGATTGTTTTTATCATAGATATGTCCCTTTATGGTTCCACACATTCCAATGGTATCATTTATTGCTCCAATCGTAGGTGATTTATCAAGACTATATGAGCTGTTATAACTAACACTGGTCGCGGCTATTGATTGGCCGTGCCCTGGACTTTTCAGCAGTCCGTTTGAATAACCATATATTACCGGCTCATTTTCATGTTTATTGTGATAAAACGAATATATTATTTGAATGCTGTCACGAGTGGGATTTATACTAAGGTTTGAACTCAGACTATCATTCTCAACAAGTAGAATACCTCTTTCGCCAATAATTTTGAACTGTTTTAATTGAGCAGTTCCTGAGTTTGATTTTATCCAGATGCTATCTAATAAAATATTACTATTTGTATAAAAATATTCAAGCTCCATTATCCATTTGCCGTTGGAGTCGAACTTCAATTCAGATAAAGCTACACCCGGAGCAATAAGAGGATTTGCATTTAAAAAAGATATTGATAAAGATGCAATGATTGTAAATAAAATTTTTTTCATGTTACTCTGTTTTTATATATTGGTTGTATTTGTTTTTTTCGTGTCACCAAAGAATCAATGGCCTAAAGGCCAATCCTATTCATTGAATTGCCTCCTGCTTGAATTGCCTCCTGCTTTAGCTGTTCTTCACATGAATTGCGTCCTGCTTTAGCTGGAGGACAAAAAATAATTCAATTCCCTGTATTGGCTTTAGCCAAATTCAACATCATATAATTATTTGGCTAAAGCCCTTTTTAATATTTATCCTTTAGAGAATGGCCTAAAGGCCAATCCTATTCATGTTGAATGGCATAAAGGCTAATCCTATATATTGAATTGCCTCCTGCTTTAGCTTAATGAAACAAAATCCCTTTACAATTTCCGCGTAACCGAATAGGTTGGAATGCTTTCGTGTTTGTATTTATTGATGGCAGTAACAACAAAAGTATAATATCCGTGGTATTTTTTGTTGAGCTGACGAATATCAACACAATTATCAATGGTTCGGGTTATTATATTTTCGGGGTCATTAAAATCGCCCACTTTTTTACCTTTAAAAGCATAAACTACATAAAACGCTATTTGGCAGCCTCCCTCCTCTTCTACTTTGTCCCAAAGCAAATAAGCTTCCGAATCATCTTTTACAACCCGCAGGTTTTGTGGTTCGGCTGACTCTTCGCCTTTTATATTTCTGTTGACTGGCGTCAGAGCCGGATATTTGTAATGATTTTTGCGCAGGGTATCGTTTAAACTTTGTAAGTTTTTCATTACTCCTTTGGCACTAAAATAAACAGCTCCATCAATTTGACTATATTGCTTATTATGATTCAATTGTCGTGCTAATTCATTTCCTTTGCGCCATGCATCGTTAGCTTGCTTATTACCCAATTGCGAAGCATAAAGACCAATATACAGGTTTTTTCCAAAGGAGTTTTCGCTCCACCATTTGGCTAACACGGCATAATCGGCCACTTTTTTGCCAATTTCCCAGTAAAGTTGTGGCACCACATAATCAATTGTTCCTTCTTGCAACCATTTAAGGATATCGGCATAAAGATCATCGTAATTTTGCACACCAGCTTGTGTAGCCGAACCACGCGGATCAACACTATTGTTACGCCAAACTCCAAAAGGTGAAATACCAAATTCGACCCAGGGTTTAATACGTTTTATCGTTTGTTGAAGTTCCGAAATTACTAGATTTACGTTATCTCGTCGCCAGTCGTCCTTCTGATTTGGAGCAAAACCTCTCGGATTCATTTTGAATGAGTTATTATCTGGAAACTCCTCATTATTTACGCAGTAAGGATAAAAATAATCGTCGAAATGAATGGCATCTATATCATATCTTTCCACAACATCTTCCACCACTTTATTTAAAAACTCACGTGTTTCGTCGTATCCCGGGTCAAAATAATATTTATCGCCATATTTCACAAATAAGTTTCTGTTTTTGTAAAACAAATGATCTTTGGATAATACGTTCAAACTCTCGCTATTGGTTACCCTGTAAGGATTTAGCCAAACATGCACATCGATAAACCGTTTGTGTGCCTCGTCAATCACAAATTGAAGCGGGTCATAAAACTCATTCGGTTTTACACCCTGCTTGCCTGTAAGCCAGTGCGACCAAGGTTCGAGCGTAGAAGTATAAAAAGCATCAGCTGTAGGCCGAATTTGAAATACTACAGCATTAAAATTCAAAGCGTGCAACGAATCCAGCATCTGAATCATTTCAGTCTTTTGTTGCTTCGTTGTTAAGTTTCGCTGACTTGGCCAGTCGATATTAGCCACCGTAGCAATCCAAGCCGCACGCATTTCACGCTTTTTGTATTGCGCATTAAGTGGCAATAAAACCAACGACGTTAACAGTATAATCAGGTATTTCTTCATCAATAATCGATTTTATTATTTTCTTTTTTCATATCAATTCATCTTCACTTCAACACATCATCAAAATCAATGAATCTCCCTTTCATCCAAAGCCTTCTGGTATTTCCTAGCATTAGCCTGATGTTCAGCATAACTCACAGCAAAATTATGTTCCCCATTAAAGGTTTCTTTGGCACACATAAAAATATAATCGTGTTTCACATAATTCAGAACCGCATCAATGCCATTTTGAGTAGCTACACGGATGGGTCCCGGAGGTAAACCTTTGTTACGATAAGTATTGTAAGGCGAAATTTTCAGGATATGTTCCAATTTAAGGCGTTTAATACTAAAATCGCCAACAGCAAATTTCAGAGTAGGGTCGGCCTGAAGTGGCATATCTGTTTTCAAACGGTTAATATACAAGCCTGCAACCATTGTACGCTCAGCCTTACCATTTGTTTCTTCTTCAACAATCGACGCAAGTGTAGCGACTTCAACAGGTGAAAGAGGAATGGCCGCTGCTTTGGTTTTTCGTTCGGCGGTCCAAAAAATATTATATTCTTTGTTCATGCGTTCAAAAAGTTCCCGGGCGTCCAAATCCCAAAAAACCTCGTAGGTATTAGGAATAAAATTAGCAATGGATGTAGCTGGATTAAAGCCCTTTGGCGCAAGAAAAGCTGTATCGTTCAACAAACTTAAAATTGACAGGGAATCGGCCATAATCAATTTCGAAAGTCGACCAGCTAATTGTTCTTTGGTACGAATATTATTAAAAGTAAGTTTCACAGGTGTTTGCCGACCGCTACGGAGGATTCGAACTAAGTTGAAATTATTCATTCCTTGCGTAAGTTCATACCGACCGGGACGAATTTTCTTATAATTAAGCAATAATGCCGTTTGCTTAAACGCTGCTACATTAAATACGCGAGCCGAACTATTTAATTCAGCAATTACCACTTCCAATGTACTGCTATCACGAATACATAAATAGGACTTTTCAACCTTATCACTAAAAATATTGGGAGCAAACAACACATAAATGAGGTAAACAAACAACAAAGCAAGTGTTGTAAACAACCAAAACAGAGGCTTTTTAGGCGAAAATAGCTTTTTTAATGCCATAATGAATAATTTTAAAAATTGACTTATACAAAAATACGAAAAAACTACGAAAAACACCCACAAAATGAGTCAATAAAAAAACTTTTAAAAAGTAATCGAACACAATACTCTGAAAATCAATTTTATAGTTGAGTTATTATCACAATAATTCTTTCAAAAACGAAATTAGGTTTTGAAAATCCGAAATTCCTTTCTATATTTGCACCCGCTAAAGCGAAGTTTTGGAAGTTTGGGTGAGTGGCTGAAACCACCAGTTTGCTAAACTGACGTACGGGCAACCGTACCACGAGTTCGAATCTCGTAGCTTCCGCAAAACAAAAAAAGCCGAAAATTTATTTTCGGCTTTTTTTGTGGGTAACAATTTCAACAATTATTGAACTGCTGGTGCTGCTGGTTTTTGTTCGGCTGCTTTTTTCATTTCTGCACGTATTTCCATCAATTTTTTAAACTTTGCTTCGCCTAATACTACTTTCAATTCAGCCTCTTGACTTGTGCGAATTTCTTTCATTTTAGTCTTAAAATCAGGACTTTCTTTGTCAACTTCAGTTCTGAATTTTTTCATATCAGCTTCTTGTTTAACCATCAAATCTTTTAGTGCTGTTTTTTCAACATCGGTTAAACCTAAATCTGTTGCCATTTTTTCAACTCGGTTCTCAATACTTGGTCCCTTTTGTTTTTGTTGACCGGCTGGTTGTTGCGCATTAGCAACTAAAACAAGCATAAATAATGCTGCGAACAATGCAATTACATTCTTTTTCATAAACATTTAATTTTTTGTGAATATTGATTTATAAATTTATCTTTGAAATATCATAGACATAATAAAATTCCAAAGGTTTAAATTCGTTTCAAAAAAAAAACTTTTTAGAAGAATACACTCATTTGCGATAGCTTTTTTTTGTTTCGTGCAAAAATGCTTACCTTTGCGCATATAATTATACTACACATGAGATTTGACGAACTTCCTTTGTGCGATGCTGTTTTAGATGGCTTGCAAGCTATGAATTTTAAAGAAGCTACACCTGTACAAGCCGAAACTATTCCTGTTATTTTAGCTAAACGCGATGTAATAGCCTGTGCGCAAACTGGAACGGGTAAAACGGCTGCTTTTATTTTACCACTTTTACACAATTTGCAATCGGAGCCGCATGCCGAAGACAAAGTAAATGCCATTATTATGGCTCCAACGCGCGAATTGGCACAGCAAATTGACCAACAAATGGAGGGTTTCTCCTACTTCACTAGTTTTTCGTCGGTGGCAGTTTATGGTGGAAGCGACGCTACAGCTTGGGAAACTCAGCGCCGCGGCTTGCAAAATGGAGCCGATGTAGTGATTGCAACACCTGGCCGTTTATTGTCGCATATCAATTTATACGATATTGACTTTTCGCATGTCAAATATTTTATTTTGGACGAAGCCGACCGCATGCTCGACATGGGTTTTTTCGACGATATTATGCAGGTTGTGAATCGCTTACCTAAAGACCGACAAACAATTATGTTTTCGGCTACCATGCCACCTAAAATTCGTTTGTTAGCCAAAACTATTCTGAACAATCCGGCTGAAGTTAAAATTGCCGTTTCGCGTCCACCCGATAGCATTATGCAAACGGCTTATATTTGCCACGAAGCACAAAAACATGCCATTGTTCGTCATTTATTTAATGAGCAAGCACCCAATAAAGTGATTATTTTTTCGGGTTCGAAGCTGAAGGTGAAAGAATTAACTAAAACTTTTCGTCAGATGGGACTATCTGTTGGCGAAATGCACTCCGACTTGGAACAATCGCAGCGTGAGCACATTATGCACGAGTTTAAAAATAACCGTGTAAGTATTTTGGTTGCTACTGATATTGTTTCGCGCGGAATTGATATTGATGATATTTCGTTGGTAATAAACTACGATGTACCACACGATGCCGAAGATTATGTTCACCGCATTGGTCGTACAGCACGAGCAAGTGCCGAAGGTATGTCAATCACTTTTGTTGCTACCGAAGAACAATACAAATTCAAACAGATTGAAGTTTTTCTGGAAAAAGATATTTTTAAAATTCCATTGCCAGCCGAATTGGGCGAAGCACCTGAATACGAACCGGAAAAACACCGATTTGGACATAAAAAATTTGCAGCAGGCAAAGGCCATTTCAACAGAAAAAAACCACAAAGAAAATAATAGTCATTTAACGTATTTCGAAATTATGTTACTTAGCAAATCATCCTTGTATCACATTTTAAACCGATTAGCATTTTTCACAGTACTAAATTTCAGTTTGAATTTAGTTGGATTATGGTTTAATAAACTTATTACAAAAGAAAATTTTCTTTACCCCGATAGTATTTCAAATGAATTTGTAATCCCCATAATTATTCAATCAATTGTGTTTGGTTTGAGTTTTGCGGCTGCCACTATTCTACTTAAAAACAAGAAATTTACATTGTTGGCTTTTGCTGCTGTTCAGTTTGTTTTGCTCCACTTGGCTTTTATCACGGGACTCAAATTTACAGGTGGGGTGCATTTCGAAACACTTATAAACCATGTCGGATTACGCTACTTAAGTTATAACGGTCAGTATTTGGTTGAAGTATTGTTTACGAACAAACCGTTGAACGGAAATTTCGAAAATGGTGTTTTTGCTCCACTAAGCACATTACAGCTTTATTTTCAGTGGATTATATCAATTCTAATCTATTACATTTCCATTTCGTGGCTCAACGAAAAAATTTCATCCTTTTTCAGTGTAAATAAATCAAAAAATATTGCCGAATAAAGAATAGTATTGATTGTTTTTTTATACTTTTGCCAATCTAAAAAATTGAATTAAAGAGTTTAATTGATAAAAACGTATTTATATGAAAAAAACGAGTTTATTGTTTATTGCCATGGCATTGAGCACAATACTATTTGCTCAAAAACCAGTAATCGCATTTGATATAACAAGTCACGATTTTGGTAAAATTGAAGAAGAAGAAGGAAAAGCAACGATTGTATTTAATTTCACAAACAAAGGCAATGCCCCAATGGTGGTAAGCCGCGTTCAAGCCTCGTGTGGTTGTACAACTCCAACTTGGACAAAAGAGCCAATTGAACCGGGACGAAAAGGTTCTATTACAGTTACATACAATCCGGTTGGGCGACCAGGTGCATTTTCGAAATCAATAGCTGTATATAGCAATGCATCCGAAGAACAAGTAAATTTAATGATCAGAGGCGAAGTTATTCCTAAAGTAACATCGGATAATGAATCGATGCCTTTGACAATGGGTGATTTACGCTTGAAAAATAAAATTGTTCAGATGAACAATATTGAAAAAGGAAAATCACAAGTTCGCGTACTGGAAATCCAAAATGGCACTAATAATGATGTTCGTACTACAATTGAATCGTTACCTTCGTACATTACAGCGGTAGTTACTCCTGATGTATTAAAACCAAAGGCTGAAGGAAAAATTACATTTACACTAAACACTAAAGTTTGCCCAACATGGGGACCACTTGCAGATGATGTTTATGTGGTTTTAAACGGACAGCGTAAATACAACGACGAATATAAAGTAACTCTTTATTCAAATATCATCGAAGATTTTAGCAAACTTACGCCAGATCAAAAAAGAAAAGCTCCCATTTTGGAAGTTCCAACTAGAACAATTGAAGTAGGTGTAATTAAAAAAGGTAGTAAAAAGAATTTAAAATATCGAATCAGCAACAAGGGCATTAATCCACTTGAAATAAGACGAATAGTAAACAACAATCGCGAAATTGCATTGCACCAACCCAGATTAACTGTTGCTGGCGGTAAATCTGCATTTATAAGCATGGATATTGATTCGAAAAATCTACCTGAAGGAGATTATAAAAAAACATTAACCATACAGACAAACGATCCAGACAATTCGTTTATTATTGCGATTTTAAACTGGAAAGTACAAAAATAAAGAAATTAAATAGTTATGAGAGCCAGGTTAAATTTTTTACTTGGCTCTTATTTTTTAAAATAAAGCAATACAAAGTTCCACATCGTGCACTATAAACACTCACATCCCGAAAATGATTCAAATTTTAAATCGTTAGTTGTAAACGATGGAGTTGAATCTGTACCCACTGTGAATCCATATTTACAGCCTAGGCATAAAAAACAACTCTCTGTTGATGATTATGTTACAGGCATTCGCAACGGAAATATTGCCATACTCAGTAGGGCTGTTACATTGCTCGAAAGTTCACTTGCCGAACATCAACACCTAGCACAAAAAATTATTGAAAGATGCCTTCCTTTTGCGGGTAATTCAATCCGTATTGGCATTACAGGAGTTCCTGGAGCTGGCAAAAGCACATTTATTGAATCGTTAGGAATGTATTTGGTTAAACAAAACCATAAACTAGCAGTGCTTGCTATTGACCCAAGTAGCGAACGTACCAAAGGAAGTATTCTGGGCGACAAAACCCGCATGGAGGAACTTTCGGTGGCACCAAACGCATTTATTCGTCCTTCACCATCGGCAGGTTCACTTGGTGGTGTAGCACGTAAAACGCGCGAGAGTATAATCCTGTGCGAAGCAGCTGGTTTCGACACCATTTTTATCGAAACAGTTGGTGTGGGACAATCAGAAACTGCTGTACATTCGATGGTCGATTTTTTCTTGCTCATTCAATTAGCTGGCACTGGCGACGAGTTACAAGGCATTAAACGTGGTATTATGGAAATGGCTGATGGAATAGCTATTAACAAATGCGATGGTAGTAATATTGATAAAGCAGGACTGGCCAAAGTGCAATTTCAAAATGCTTTACGCCTTTTTCCAGCTCCCGAATCGGGTTGGGTTCCTGAAGTGATAACTTGTTCGGCTATTGAGTCAAAAGGTATAGATGAAGTTTGGAATATGGTGTTGGATTTTATACGATTTACAAAATCAAACAATCATTTCGACGAAAAACGTAATTCGCAATCAAAATACTGGATGTATGAATCGATAAATGATCACTTGAAAACTAATTTTTATCAAAACAAAAGTATCATTCAATTGCTGCACGAAGCCGAAAAAAATGTTTTATCGAACAAAATCAGTTCGTTTGTTGCCGCTAAAGAGTTATTGGAAAAATATTTTAACAGTCTAAATAAATGACAATCAATAGTATATTATTCTAAAATTGTACTTTAAATAATTCTATGCAACTTAATATCATTCATAATCAATCCTGCCTCGATGGTTTACACGCCATGCCCGATGCTTGTGTTGACTTAATTTTCACCGACCCACCCTATTATCAATACAGAGCTCAAAATGTGCAGGGGCTTAAAAATCACAAGGATGTAGTTACAGAATTTGATTTTGATGGTTTTAAATCGGAAGAAGAATACCTGCAATTTTTAGAAGAAGTATTGATTGAATGTTTTCGGGTTTGCAAACCCGGTGCAGCGGGATATTTGTGGTGTGGCGACGATTTCGTTTCGTACATTAACCGCATGGTAGCACGTGTAGGCTTCAATTTCCGAAAAGTAATACACTGGCACAAAACAAATCCATTTCCGGCCATTTACACGCGTAAAATGTATGCTAACAGCATGGAAATGCTTGTTCATTTCTCAAAAGGTACGCCAAAAACTTGGAATCATAAACCTGTGAACGAAATGCACAACTTTATACAGTCGCCAATTTGCATGGGTAAAGAGCGTACTAGTCACAAAACTCAAAAACCACTAAAAGTGTGCATTCCATTTATTGAGATTAGCAGCAACGAAAACGATCTGGTTTTTGATCCATTTATGGGCTCTGGAAGCACTGCCGTAGCTGCAAAAATGCTTAAGCGAAATTTTGTGGGATTTGAATTGAACGCTGAATTTTGTAATATAGCAAACCAACGATTATTAAATACATAAAACAGAGGAACTATTATTGTATTTTTTCCAAATCGTAAGGAGTTTCCTGATACACAAAGTAATTTAACCAATTAGTAAACAAAAGATTAGCATGACTTCGCCATCTTACAACTGGTTCGTTTGCCGGATTATTATCGCGGTAGTAATTCAACGGAATATTAATAGGTAAACCTTTTGCAACATCACGTTTATATTCAGTATCAAGCGTATTGGGTGAATACTCTGAATGTCCTGTTATAAAAAATTCCCTTCCATTGCGAGCCATAACCATATAAACACCCGAATCGGGCGACTCTGATAACAAAGTCAAATCTGGGTTTTTCAGAATATCCTCTGCTTTGACTTCGGTGTGCCTACTGTGTGGGACAAAAAAAGCATCGTCGAAACCTCTAAAAATGGGATTTTGCGCTTGATGTTTTATGTGTTCAAAAACGCCAAACATTTTTGTTTCCAATGGATATTTCGGAATGCCATAATGGTAATACAAACCCGCCTGCGCAGCCCAACAAATATAAAAAGTAGAAGTAACATGTGTACGCGCCCATTTAAAAATACCCGTAATTTCTTCCCAATAAGTAACCTCTTCAAATTCAAGCTGTTCGACTGGAGCACCTGTTATTATCATTCCATCATAATTACTCTTTTTAACTTCATCAAAAGTTTTGTAAAACGACATTAAATGTTCAATAGGTGTGTTTTTCGATGTATGACTTTCCATGTGTAAAAAATCAATTTCGAGCTGTAATGGCGAATTCGACAAAAGACGAATCAAGTCGGTTTCGGTTGTAATTTTAATGGGCATTAAATTTAGAATCAACAATTTAAGCGGACGTATCTCTTGAGTTGAAGCACGTTCGGAGTCCATTACAAATATATTTTCCTGACGTAAAACATCTACTGCAGGAAGTGTTATAGGTATATTTAAAGGCATAATTAATAATATTTTCGGTATAATTCCCAATACGCTGTACTACCAATGTATTCGGCTAAAAATTCGTTCAGTTTTTTCTGTAATTCAATTGCGTTTTTGTTTAAAGTCCAAACCCCTTCTTGTTGAAAACCAATATCCATTGCGAAATTAAGAGTTGGGTATTGAAGTTGCATCTTTTTTGCTAATCGCTCACTACAAATGGTATATTTTATAATTCCATCAGCAACCATTTTCACCGCCACTTCGGTTGTCGAATTTTTCAATTCCGACACATAAATTGTATCAGCTATATCGTTGGACAAGTTAGAAATCAACATTTTATAAGGTGAATTAACGGGCAAATAAACGGTATCGTTTGCCAAATCATATTGCTTATCAATGTGGCTATTGCTATCATTTCGTTGAACAAGAACTTGTTTATTTACCTGTAAAGGATCCGAAAACAACAACTGATCACGATATTCCGATGTTAATGGAATCATAGTTGCAATTAAATCGTACTTTCCTTTTATTAATCCAGTTACCGACTGCTCAACATCATCATTTTCCGAAATTTCGAGCTCAACACCCAGTTTATCAGCAAAAACTTTTACTATTTCGTACTGAAAGCCATACACACTATCTTTATCAACTCTAAAGCCCAATGAACTATTATCAGTCAACACTCTAATACGACCCGAAGAAATAATTTCATCAAAGTCACGAACCGTATTCGTTTTAAATACCGCAAAAACAAGACTTACAAATGCAATAATTGCAACAATAATTGTTGCTGGTTTAATCAGTTTTTCCATGTTAGCATTGTATTAATCATAAAAATTCCAAGTTAAACCCAAACGTAATTGTGCCGGGTTAATGGGGTAATATGGCATTGAATAATAAATGCCTTTCATAAATTTTTGATTTAAATGAAAGTATTCAACAAAAAAACGTGTTCGTTTTAAATGAATTGACCCATAAGCACTTATAACTGGATAATTCCCAATTTTCATTTCGCGCTGATTATAAAACTGACCAATAGCAGGCATGTACGACGGTGCATAATACGATGTATGATACCTTGCTGTAACTCCAATTTGTAAATTTAAAACATCAAACCATTTATCCTGAAAATATAAATTGTGAAAAAGTGAAAGTCTAGGCAATGGCATTACCTTATCGTTGGTAGTTTCTTGATAAATAATTGTATTATCCAACCCAAACTTACCAAAATGAATATCTTTTCTCAAATGTGCCGTAATAAGCTGAATACTACCATTGTATTGAATAGGCATTGCCAAGGTATCAAAATAAATTTGCTTCGATATGTTTTCGATGGCTATTTCGAACATCAACGATTTAGTTGGAATAGCAAAAACACCACCAATATGCGTTTTAAATACTTTATCAAAATTATTATCCCATTTAAAGTGGTTCGACTCATACTTTTTTTGGTAGAAATCAGGCTCTTTGGTAGATGTAAAAACCTTGGCTTTAAGCGAAATAGTGTCTTTCCACAGTTTAAAACTTGTACCTGCTTCGCCCGATAAATATACATCGCCGGCCTTGTAACCAATTAGCGATATTTCGCCTCCAAAACGATAAGTTAGCTTTTTGCCCAATTCTTTCGACAGCATCCCTCCTACTTTCGTATCAGTCAAAACACTATCAGTTAACACTTTATTTTGCACAAAAGTAAACCTATCCATATCATTATGCAAATACGCCGTTAATCCAAAGTGCATCCATTTATTAAACTCTTCGGCCAAGTTTATAGCAAAACGATTGCTCACCCGTCGAAGTGCAGCCGTGTCGTTGGTATTTGTACCAAAGGTGTTTTTATAAAATTTATTTTCGAGTGTTTTTTCATAATAGCGTTTACTCATTTGATCAATACTTATGGTATGAATAAAACGCGTTACGGGCACAAACTCTGTTATCACACTGTCTTTTACCTTTTTTACTTCGCGCTCGAAACCCAAACTGTATGAATGATTATAAAAAATTTGGAAATGTTTGAAAGTTGATTGAGCATCTACACCCATACGTACAGGAATATTTTCAGGGTTTTCGTAACCAAAAGCCGGATTTGTAATATACGAAGTTTCGGTAATTCCTCCATTCTCAAAATTACTTATACTATTCATACTTAAAGTTCCTGTAGCAGCGTACTTTTTACCTTTGTAGGTGCCAAATAACGAACCTGCAAATCGCTTTGCACTTTGTTTAAGGTATTCACCCCGCGCATAAATATAATCGATGGTAGTACCGATATTTAGATTTTTATTAGCGTTGGCTGTAAACAAAAAGCCAACTTGGTCCGATTCGCGATAATTACTTCCACCCGTAAGGTATTTCAGTGTACTAAATGGCGTTTTGGTAGTATAAAACCTTGCAGTATTAATTGTTTGCATATAAGGAATATATGCATTTGCAAACATAAAATCATCTATTTCCCTACGGTACGAATAAATTTTCGATTGCAAGGGCGAGCCTAAATTTCCATTGTATGAATTTGCAATACTGTATTTATCAATCGAATTCAGATCGTGGTAGTTTAAATGCAATGTATCAGACTTTAACGAATCAACAGTACCAAACAAATCAGTAATTCGCCAGTTTTTAACATACTGATCAACAGCAGGTTGTTCCGAATACAATTGGAAACAACTCAACACGATAATGAATATAATTTGTAGTTTTTTCAAAACAAAGAAAACAGTATGAATTTATAAGAATGACTAAAATGCTATTTCAGTAATTTGGAAGCATCAAGATTATCTTTTTCGATATCTAAAAAATAACGATATGTGCCTACACGTAACTCAGCACAAGCATTTTCATCACATACAATCATGCCTTTCGGATGTAGCTGTAGTGCACTTATGGTCCACATGTGATTGATTGGCTCTTCCACTGCATGACGCAATGCACGCGCTTTATTATGACCGTTTACAATAATCAACACCTCACGTGAGTCGAGCACAGTTCCCACACCCACAGTAAGAGCGAGTTTAGGCACTTGATTTACATCGTTGTTAAAAAAACGCGAATTGGCTATTATTGTATCCGTTGTAAGTTCTTTGTCGCGTGTACGCGAAGCTAGCGACGAAGCTGGCTCATTGAAAGCAATATGCCCATCGGGACCAATACCTCCAACAAATAAATCGATACCACCTACTGCCACTATTTTATCTTCATACGCTTTACATTCAGCCTCCATATCCGGATTATTTCCATCTAGTATATTTACATTGGATTCCTGAATATCAATATGACTGAAAAAATTTGTCCACATAAACGTGTAATAACTTTGTTCGTGGTTTTTGGGCAATCCAACATACTCGTCCATATTAAACGTAATAACATGTTGAAACGACACTTTCCCTTGCTTACATAATGTAATTAAATGATTATACATACCAAGTGGCGATGATCCTGTAGGTAATCCAAGTACAAAAGGCTTGGTTGGAGTTGGATTCGCACGGTTAATTTGAGCTGCTACGTAATTGGCTGCCCAAACCGATACATTCTGATAATCAGGCTGAATAATAAGTCTCATTGAATAAAGTGTTTTTAGTTTTTTACGAACCACAAAGGTATAAAAAAATGGCCAATAATTTAATATCGACCATTTTAATTATAAGGTATTTTACTAATTTCCAACCAAATTAATTTACGAGCTTTTTACCCATTGGCAAAACGGTTTTACCAGCCAGGTCGTTTATAATAATACCCGCCATCATGTACCAAGCTGCAAATGCACAAGCAATAAGTTCAACTGCCGCAAACGGTTTTAACCATTCAAAGCCAAAATGCTCTAAATCAAGCAAAATAAAACCAAGCAACAGTAAGCCAAAAGTTACCACCATAGCTGTATGTACGCGAAACGAAGCCACAAACATAATAGCGGTGTAAAGTGTCCAGCCTACAAGGTAATAACCCAAATCGGTACCAGTTGAAGGATAAACCTCAAAATGGTTACACAATTTAATAATGGCTAATCCAATCCAGAATGCGCCATACGATACAAATGCACTGTAACCAAAGTTGTTACCCATTTTTTGTTCCTGAAAGCCGGCAATTAACTGAGCCAACCCTCCAAAAATAATACCCATGCCAAGCACAGGTCCCCAGCCAATAAGACCAAGATTGTGTAACTGAAGTAAAAAAGTGGTCATACCAAAACCTGCCAGACCAACTACTGCGGGATTTCCTTGTTTCATTTTTCTTTAAATTGTTATTTTTGATTTTCGGCCACAAAAGTAGTAAAAAAAACTCAGATTTCAAAGTCTAAATTATTGTTTTAGTGCATGAAAATGAAAGATTATTACCAGCGGGAGTTTTAAAAATTTATTTCAATTTGCAAGGCAAGAGCCTTGCTTTTTGCCGGACGTAGCGAAAGACGCAACGCCCAGCCTAGTGCGAGATTTTACACTAAGAAGAGCGGGCTGAGGGCTTAGTATTAGTAACTGTCCAATGTTTCAGCTCGTCAAATTCTTTGAAAGTCTAAAACCCAATCAATTTCAATTATTCCACCACGTCCTTTTCTGTCAAACCTCATAAATCGATTCTTAATTTTATAACCCCATTTATTGCATTTAGTAAATCCATTTCTTTCGGCAATGTCTACTAAAAAATCAGCTGTGTCAATATAAATTTCACTCACATTACTGTCTCCAACAACCATAATATAGTGAACGCCTGAGGATAAACACTTAGCCATCTCGACAAAATGTTTTTCCATTTCATTAAAGTATTTGTAAGTAACATATGAATGCTTATGACCATTTTTTATATCCGTATCAAAAATTAGTTGCAGTTTTTCATCTAATTTATCAATATTTATAATAGTATTGTAGGGAGTGTATTTACTAAACTCTGATTTAGAAATCTGTTTATTTCCAATATAGTTTATTTTTTTTTCATTTTGCTTTGTTTGAGTCTGCATTTGAAATAAATCGCCAATCCAAAATAATTCTACCATTTGATTATAAATATAATCAATCGCTTTTATATAAGGTGGGGATGTAATTGCCAAATCAATTGGAATACCATTTAGCTTATCATTTAAGGATTCCGAACTCGACGAATGAATAATTCTATTTATAGATTCCGAATTCGTTACAGATGAAAATTTCATTACTCTGTCGACAAATAGATTTAACTGTGAAAAGAAAAGTGCATTTACTTCAATTGGGTCTTTAACTTTAGTATGAGAAACATATGTTTTTTGTGATTCATTATCAGCATTTGATGCCCTACGAATTATTGATGAAAAACAAATTAACATAAGGTCTTGAATGTCTTTTACTTCTTTACTTACTCCAAATTCATCTGGTATTTGATTAATCAAAGTTCTTATTAATGAAAGTTTTTTGATTGCTTCAGTTGTAAACCAATGTCCTATTGTTTCACAATCAGGGATGAAAGTTCCTACTTCGTTAGTATTAATTTTAGTAATTAACCAAGACGAAATTAATTTTAATTCCTTTTCTTCAATCTTTGTAGTTTTAACTTTTGATATAAGTGCTGACAAAGGGTCAATGTCTACTCCAATTACGTTGTAGCCAGCTAAAATACCTTCAACTAAAGTTGTTCCTGATCCACAAAATGGGTCAAGAATATTTTTATCTTTGTTGCCATTCAAATATTTTTTTATTGCCCACTTTGGAATATGAGGTATGAATTTCGCAGGATATTTATGGAAACCGTGTGTATGTGTATTAACATCACGAGTTACAATATTTAAAATTGATTTTTCTTCAATATCTGCTGGAATAATTTCTTTTACAAATTGATATTTTTCTGTTTCCATTATTTTTCAAGTAATACAACGCTTTCTCTTAAATAGTTTTTTAGAGGTTCTAACCCCTGCTTTTGCTGAGAACTTGTTGTAAGGTGTCGGGTAACAAATATGTTTTTCACATTAAACCCAATCTCCCTTGCAATATCTGCAATTAAAGCATCGCTTGGAATTATTACCCCTGAATACGCAGAGTTCCCTACAACAATTCCAACACTTCCACCTTTTTCTGTCTGTTTGTAAAGTTTATTCAACAAAGTATGTGTGTCATCAAAATAACCCCTCACAACACTTGGAATTCTTGTGTTCCAAAGTTTTTTGCTGTCAAAAAGTGAAATCAATTTTTCAAGATGTTGATTCTTGTAAATTACAGGTTTGTGGTTTAAGGAATTCGTGTTTGAACGAAAACCTGTATTGCGGAGCCGTCTGAATTCTTCTTTATCCGTAACAAAATCACCCAGCCATAAATCCACCTTATGAATTTCAAAATAGTCAAAACAATTGCAGTAAGGCGGAGAAAAAAAAGTAAATTGAATTTCGTCGGAAAAAATATTATCAAATTCTAAACAACTTCCTTGGAAAATTTGTGGTTGCTTTTCACAAAGTCCATAATTGGATTTAATGTCTGCTGAAATTACTTCAAGGTGCTTTAATAATTTTGTTTTCACAAAGTTGAATTTATTTTCTGGAAAAGCTTGCTTTTCCCAAATTTCTTTTTTTATGTTGATGTAGCCGCTTGGAGTTCTTTTTCTGTTTTTATATTTTATACCATTGCCTTCCTTCTTGATATTTGAAACATCTTCAATGATTGAAAGCCAAGCTACAAAAAACAGATTCTGAATTTTTTGGTTCTGAATATCTTTGATGTAAAACTTAAATTGTAAAAGCGTTTGTAGAATTTCAGAATTAAAAACTTTTTCTGCAAGGTCAAAAGAAGTTTGAAAAACTTCTTTTGACCTTGCAACTGTTTTTAGTTTTTCAATTTCATCCTTTAAGTTTTTTATATCAATGATATTGTAATTCTCGTTCTCTGCTTTTGCAACCAAAACTGAAATGGGGTTCACATCAATTCCAAATGAGCTTAGGTTATTATGACGTGAAGCAAGTAAAGTGGTTCCGCTTCCAGAAAATGGGTCAAAAATATTTCCTGTGATATTTAATTCTTTTATAAAAGAATTAACAAGTCGTGTTGAATATCCTTCACGATATGGGAACCATCTTTGAACTGGTGTTTGATATGCGTTTTGAAAATGAACTTGGTTGCTGAATGAACCAGCTTTTATGAATGGAGCATTTTTTTCTAATGTTTTGAAAATTTCAAATTGTTCAGTCTGAACATTTGAATCTAAGTTTTCAAACAACAGCATTTGTTCTCCTATCGGTTCGTTTACAACTGACAAGTCAAAGTCTTCAAAATAATTTACAGCATAATTTTTGATTTGTTTCATCATGCGAATTTTAATTTTTCATCTACTGCTTTGTCGCCAAACTCTAGTCTGTAAACTGTTGGAGTTGCATACAAAAGTCCATCATCATTTTTTTTCACTGGGTCATTTATTATGCTAATGAAAGTTCCTTTTGTTGTAAAATAAATTCTATAAATATAAAAGTGATTTGATTGCTGTTCTGCTGCAACCCACTCATTTCTAGTAAGATTTATTGTATCTAAAGTATCTGTAAAGTCGGGTGGATGTACACGCTTTGTTGCTTTAACTTCTATATATCTTAAGTATTCAGGATACTTTTTATTTCTGCTTGCTTCAATAGAAGTAATGTCGTAACCCAAACCTCTCTGTTTGCCATGAAAGTTTACTTTGTTAACTAAGCGAGGATTAAATGCTTTTACAAGTTCTTTTTCTATTTGCAAAACAAAATTTTCTCCTTCATCGCCAATTTCTATATTTGAAACTGTGGGAGCTTTTGGAGAAACATCTGTAGGCAAAGCAGTTTCTAAACTTGAAATGGTAGTTGCAAACGCAAGTGACTCTTTATCTGAAATTGTACCGAAATATTCCTGCCACTCAAGTTCAATAGTTTTTCCAATTCCTTTTTCGTCAAATTTGTATTTGGAAAAATCAATCTCTAAAGGTTTTGATAAAACATTTACGAATAGTTCAATTGAAGACGTTTCTCTTGAATTAAGCCAAATTGATTTCCCATCTTTACGAATGAGGTTTGCAAGTTCTAAATAGTCAAACTGCTCGTTGATATGTTGACAGGAATATGAATATGCTTTACTTGGGGTTTCAACTTTCTTATGAACCTTTTTTATCCTGTTAGCAAGAATTATTTTTAACACTTCTTCGGCTGAAATATTCCCTTGTAATACTTGAAGTGCGTTTAAAACGTAGTAGGAAACTTCATCTTTTGTTAGTACGATACTTTTTGTAGCGGCTAATTTTAATAAATATAAAATGTAATGATACGGCTTGAAATTTATGTTGTGTTTTACTTTGTCAACTGTTGTATTTATTTTTTGTGAACCATTTGGTTGCTGAAACTTAAAGCAAACACTTTTGAAAAATGCTGGTTGGTCATTGTCATCTAAAAACTTTTTTGTTCTGTCTGAAATGTAAATGATTCCATCTTTTTCAAAATACATTCCAAGAAGTTTATCGACATTTTCAGTTCGATGATTTTTGATTGTTTTGCTATCATCTTTGATATAATGGGAAAGTTTTTTATCAAATGTTTCGTCAAATTGATTTGCTGGGATTGGGCAAATTTCATTTAAAATTTCTGCATAAATAGGAAGGTAATCGTCCATTCTTGAAATGGACTTACCTCTAATTATCGTACAACGATATTGTAATTCAGGATTAAAACTCATTAAATTTTTTATTGATTTTATATTTTGATTCTGTTTCAGCTAATTATTTTGCTTTCTCAATTAATAATTCATTTATTTCAACTTCAAGTATTTCAGCAATTTGATATAATATTTCTAATCTTGGTTGTCGTCAGTTTTGTACATAGCCATTCATCATATTATAGCTTTTCCTCAGTTGTTCAACTAACCAAGTTTTCTTAATTCCTTTTTCTTCAAGTATTTCTTTTATTCTATTCATTTTATCTGATAAAACAACACACAAAAATAGTAATTAATTTTCAATATCTCGTTTTTCAATATAAAAGGTGTTTGAATAATCAACAGTATTTCTTATTCATCGGCAAAATAAAAGAAGATTTGTCTTTGAGAAGGGTTGATTGTATTAAATTTGTTTTCTGTCAATTTACACCAACGTTCATTTTTCACCATGTTGATGTTGTTTGATTTTTTTTTCGGTTTGCTGCCAACATCTTAGTGTTTTATTCGTCGTTTTCGTGTGACAAAGTTAATTAAAAGCACTAAATTTCCAAATAAAAACAAAATTTATTTAATGCACTGACGAAAATGGCAAATAAAACAAAGTTGAACAGTA
>Ga0247844_1000875_pt1 | contig 59906 bp, 51 predicted proteins | sample LaCtaG_FD_192421 | JGI IMG/M metagenome (GOLD analysis project Ga0247844, IMG submission 192421) | Freshwater microbial communities from meromictic Lake La Cruz, Castile-La Mancha, Spain - LaCruzMarch201714.5m_1 | ecosystem: Environmental > Aquatic > Freshwater > Lake | place: Spain: Castile-La... | reverse complement strand
GTCATAGCGCTTAAAATGGGAACTCCCGAAGTAAGGAGTGTTGAAAGAGTGGAGCTAAATCGTCCAACATTAATCATTTTCACAATATTTCCACCAATGGGAACAGTAAGTAAAAAGCGATGCCATCTTCTTTCTCCATGGGGAGTTTTGATATATTTTAAAAAGAAAAAAAGCGCCACTCCAATGCCAATAATCGTTGCCCACCAGTAGCCTTGAAGAAAAGTGGAAACGGCCATGGTGTATTCTGTTACAAGTGGAAGTTGTTTTTTTTGGCTTTTTAACATATTAGCAAATTGTGGTACGACGAAAATAAAAATGAGACATAAAACTGCTGAACCAGCTGTTCCCATGAGCATGGGATACATCATGGCACCAGAAATTTTATTTTTTAATTTCATTTGGGATTCTTTAAACTGCGCTAGCTTTACAAGAACCACGTCGAGAGTTCCTGAAGCTTCACCTGCCTCAACCATATTAATGTAAACGTTATCAAAAACATCTTTATGTTGAGCAAGGGCCTTGCCTAGAGAAGTTCCCTCGTTGACTCTCGTTTTAACATCGGCAATGACACTTTTTAGATGTTCATTATCTACTTGGTTAATGAGGGCCGATAATGATTCCACAATTTGAATTCTTGCTTTGACTAGTGTAGCAAATTGTCTGGTCATGAGGGCAAGATCATTTACAGAAACTTTTTTTTGTAAAAAACTAAAGGGTTTTGAATTTGAACTTCCTCCGCCCTTATTTGAAGTTCCAACTTTTTTTTCAGTTAGAGACATGAGCTTAATGCCCTGGGCCTTCAAACGTTGTTTCGCCAGAATTTCAGTTTCGCAGGTAATGGTGGAAGCTACTTCCTTACCTTTTGAATCAATGCCTTTATAGGAGAATATTGCCATATAATAATTTTGTAATGAGTTATAAACTAGTTTTTTTCTTCTGCATTAATTGCTCTAACCATTTCATCAATAGAAGTTGCTCCTCGAAATACTTTTACAAGCGCAGCATGTCTAAGAGTTTCCATTCCCTGTTTAACTGCCATTTTTTTGATGGAGGAGGCATCACTTTGTTTTAAAATGAGCGAGCGCACTTCATCAGTAATTAGCATGAGTTCGGCCACACAACTTCTTCCTTTGTAACCCGTTTGATTACATTTAGGGCAACCAACTGCTTCAAAAAAAGTAGCATCACTCGGAATTTGTACGTCATGACCTAAAAGATTTTTATGAAAGTCCGTAATCTCAATGGACTTTTTACAACCATCACAGAGAACTCGAATCAATCTTTGAGCAAGAACTCCCACTAGTGATGATGAAATTAAAAAAGGTTGAACTCCCATATCTATAAGTCTAGTGGAAGCTGAAGCTGCATCATTAGTGTGAAGAGTTGAAAGCACAAAGTGACCCGTAAGTGAAGCATTAATCGCCATTTCAGCAGTTTCTTGATCTCTCGTTTCTCCCACCATCACAATATCGGGATTTTGACGAAGGATAGATCTTAAGGCCATGGCAAAGGTTAAATCAATTTTTGAATTAACTTGAATTTGAGATATTCCAGAAACCTCATACTCCACTGGATCTTCCACGGTGATAATCATTTTATCAGGGCTATTCATTTTATGTAAAATGGCAAAAAGAGTTGTGGTTTTTCCATGTCCCGTTGGACCTGTCACATAGAGAACGCCGTGTTTTCTTTTTGAAAGTTCCTCAAGATGTCGAAGGACTTGTCCTTCGAAACCTAAGTGGCGCAATTCTAAAACCGTATTATTTTTTTCTAATACTCTCATGACGATTCTTTCGCCATGTTGAACAGGTGTGGTGCTAAGACGTATATCAATATCTTTTCCGGCAATTTTAATTTTAATTCTTCCATCCTGGGGAAGTCGCTTTTCTGCGATATCAAGTTTGGCCATCACTTTAATACGAGAACTTACGGAGGCATGTGTTTTTTTTGGTTGCCTCATTACTTCCTGCATAACGCCATTTATTCGAAACCGATAAGTGGTTTCTCGTTCGTAGGGTTCAATGTGTATATCAGAAGCCCTATCTTTTACGGCGCGAAAAATGAGGGAATTTACAAATCGAATGACTGGAGCTTCATCAGCACTGGCATCGAGAATATCAATAGTGGATTCTAAATCCATGTTCTCTTCAAACTGTCCTTCTATGCTATCAACTAAATTTGAACTGGCCCTTTCATAGACGCGGTTTATGGCATCTTGAATTTTAATAGGAGGCGCGCAGACAATTTTAATTTCTTTTTTAAAAATGGTGGCAAGGTCATTTATCACTTCAGGTCTAAAGGGATCGCTAATCGCAAGAGTTAGTTGCAAGGGGGTATCAAGTAGGGGAATCATTTCATTTAATTTTGCATAGGAAATGGAAATATCTTTTACAAGATTAGGATCAATTTCATCAACTTTAATTTCATTAAGATAGGGGATGTCTACTTGTATGCTGGCCACTTTTACAAGATCGTGGGGCGTTATATAATTTTTTTGTAATAGGATTTCACCAAGTAGAGTATTTTTTTGACTCTTTTGAATTTCTAGAGCGTCTTCAAGTTGCTCTTTCGTTAGTCCTGTATATTTTAAAAGTAAATCTCCAATTCGCTCTCTGGGAACCTTATGAAAAGCATCTTTAGATCCCTGTGATGAATTCTGTGAAGAATTTTGTGAAGAACCTTGGGATCCCAATTGTGAGCGATATTGAGTTTGATCTGAATTAGCATTTGTTGTGATTCCACTAGCGATACCCGTTTGAGTTTGGGATGTTTGTGTTTCTTTTTTAAGAGAGTCGGAAATAATTGATGGTTGAGTGACATCATATTTAGAGGGAGATTTGTTGCTGCTTGCAATTGAACCCATTTCAGAAAGCTGAGATTCCTTTGTTTCATTAAGTTGAGAATTAACTTCAGTTTTAGTTTGAGTGAGAGTTTTTTCCTGAGTTATTTCACCTTCATTATTTTTTTTTGAATTTTTTGGATCAATTTTATCAGTCATAATTCTATTGTACCGTACTTTCTATTTCTTGATAGTTTGGACTTGCTAATTCATCCTTTTGAACTTGACCGTTACCTTCAGGCAAGGTTTTATTTTCGTCTTCAAGAAGTGTGGCGGTTTCTGTGGAACCCGTAGAAGAACTTCGATTAATTTGTTTATTAACTTTATCAGTTAATTCAGAAACTTTTTCACTAAAAACATCCTTGGGGTCAACGTATTTGCCAAGATGTTTTTGTCTTTCTTCAAGAACTTCTTTTGTATGTTTTCCCGCAAGAGGTTCGTATGGACTAATAATTCTTGGAGTTAAAAAGAAAATTAAATTAACTTTTGAAGTGAGTTTTTTTCTACTTTTAAATAGCCAGCCAAGAACGGGAATGTCACCAAGAAGCGGTACTTTTTGATCAGTAACTTCCTCCTTGTCGCGCATTAAACCACCCATGGCAATGGTGTCGCGATCTTTTATCACCACTTCTGTTTCAGCATTTCGATAGACAGTCGCTGCACCGCCCGATTGAGGAGAAGTGGCTGCACGATTAGAAAAATCCTCAATTTTTTGAGTGATATTTAATTTAATAAAACGAGTTTCCTTATTAATTTGCGGTTTAATTTTTAAGGAAAGTACAATTTTTTGTTGGGACGTACTAAAAGAGGTTTGTCCACCGCTTCCAACAGTACTACTTGTTATGGGAACTGTTTCCCCTGCTTCAAAAGTTCCTTCGGAATTATCCATCACTAAGATTTGAGGTGTGGCAATGACGTTAGTATTAGCTGCTGTGGAAACAGCTTTTATAAGGGCATTTACAGAATTAATTTGATAGGTTTCTGTTCCATTTTTAAATTCTACTTTTTTTCCAAAACCAATACCGGCAAAGATCCCCGATAGACCAAAGGCATTATTCGAAAGTAAATCCGCAAAGGATGGAGGTCCTTGATTATCTATAATTCCAGCTTTAGAAAAGGCCGATGTGCCTGTGGCCGAGGCATAATTAATTCCAAATTGAGTTCCTTTACTCACGTTTGTTTCAAGAATAAGTCCTTCTACAAAAACTTGATCTCTTGGTACATCGAGTTTTTTTATAACATCTTTAACTGTGATCCAATCCGTCGGGGAAGCTGTGACAACTATAGAATTAGTGGCCTTGTCAGATGTTACTTTTACTTCCTCATCAAAAATAGTTTCTGGAATAAGTGATCTAGCTTCTCGTCCTCCGCCACCAGCGCTAAAGCGAGAATTATTGGCATTATTAATAGCATTAAGAGCGGCAGTTTGCTGAGCTTGAGCATTGGAAATGAGAGCAGTTAATGTTTTTGATAGGGATTCTGCATCGCCATACTGTAAATAATAAACTTGAATTCGATTACTGCCTTTTGAAATATTTGGAACATCGAGCATGGACATGAGTCCTTCAAGTTGTTTTTTTCCAGACTGATTGGCCATTACAATAATGGAATTAGTTCTAGGTTCTGCAATAATTCTTGAAATGGAAGGACCCACAGTAGATGTAGTAGAGCTTCGAAAGCGTGCGCCCCGATCGCCATTTCGAGAGTTTTTAGAATCCTGCAAAATATTATCGAGGAGCTTGGCGATTTCCTGAGCAGAAGTAAACTTTACTTTGATAATTTGAAGACTTTCTTCAAATCCTGGAGCATCCACGGATTTAACTAATTGTTCGAGACGCTTAATATTTGTTCCCGTATCTTGAATGAGAATTGTATTAGTTTGTTCTAATGCAATAATTCTTCCATAGCGGGTATTAAAAGTTCGATAGTTTTTTTCAATTTCTTTTGCACTAGCATATTTAAGTGGAATAATTTTTGTGACAAAGTTTTCTGTTTCAGGAGTATATTCACCCATATAAATTTTGGTGGGCGTATAGCGAATTTCTCGAAGGGGAATGATGCGATAAAAACTTCCTGTTTTTACTAATGTATATCCCGCCATGGTGAGAGCAGCTAAGTAAGCTTTCCAGGCATCTCCCACGGTAATGGGAGTAGGAGCAGAAATGGAAACTTTTCCCTTCACATCCTTATCAAGAATTAAATTAATCCCCGTTAACTTTTGCATGTGTTTAGTCAGTTCTAAAATATCGGTGTCGGGAAAATCAAAACTTTCCACAACCTCGGGGCCAAATCCAGTTTCCGGATTTAGATCCACATATTTTGTTTGATCTTTCTTAGGAGCAGTAGGGGCATTTCTTCCAAAAAATTTTCCTTCACTTCCACTGCTAGTTACTCCAGGTTTATTAGAAGATGATGAAGGTGTAGCAGAATCTCCCACAGTTCCTTCCTCAAAATCTCCTCCTTCGTATTCTTCTCCATCTCCCGAAGGAGGAGGATCAAAACTTTGAGGAGGTGGAACGTCATCGGAAAAATCTGCTGGGCCATCAAATCGATCGAAACCATCTTGAGCAATTAGGGGCATTGGGCAAATAAGTGCATAGATAAGGAGTGTAGTAATGACATTTTTTTTACGTTTTACATTCATCATGATGATAACTTTGTTATATGTTTAGTTTAATTTTTTTATTCTTATTCATTTATTCATTAAATTCGTACTGCTGAGGCGTTTCCACTCCATTTCTTAAAAGTGTTAGGTTTAAATTTTTCATATTTTTTAATTGATTAAACATATTCATCACTTCATTAAAATTAGTGATTGCTCTTCCATTAATTTTACTAATGACATCGCCATTATTAATTCCTAGATGGGGAAATAGTCCCCCTGGTTCCACATCCTCAATTCTAAAGGAGAGTGTGCCGTCTGGATTTGTAATTGGGATGCCTCGAGCTTGAGTAAGAATGCTGTTTATATCAGTTAATTTGGATTGTAAGTATGACCTTGAAATTTGAAAATTATTTCCATCATTTTTAATACTTTCATTGAGGTTTTGTTGGGAGACAAAAGCTTTTCCGGCACTGGACTCCATAACTTTGATGCGATCATTTTTTGGATTAAAATAAGTATTGGAAATAAATTCGCATTGCCCATTTTTTAAGTTGCGAAAAATAATTCTTAGTCTTTCAATTTGATCAATGCGAGCACTGGATTCTAATTTGTCACCAAGACGATAATTTCCTGCAGAATTTTTTCCGCGGGTTGAAACTGATGCAAGGGATTTTTGTGTATTTTGCATGACAATGGTGCTTAACAGTTGAAAGGAGAGGCTGGAGGGAAGCGTAGAGTTTTCGCAGATTTTATTTAACTCCGAGAGTTGGCTCTGGTCAGAATTTTCTGTTTTGAATGGATCACTATTTCGTAGAGAATTAACCTGTTGTTCCATTTCTGCAAGAGTATTTTCCATATTTAGGGAAAAATCTAAAAGCTCGCTTTGAGTCAGATTTCCCTTGGGAGGCAATGGTTTTGGTGTAAGGGTTAGTCCAATAAAACGTGGAACCCAAAAACTAAAAAGGGCGAGAACAATTAGCCCAAATAAAAAATGAATTTGTGGGCGAGATTCAGGGTTTGATAAAAATTTGAGAGATTTTGCACCCTTTTGTTGTATCTTAATAATTCTTGTTTCATCCCATTTTGATGTAGAGTTTTTTAGGTTAGTGGAAAGTTTTCCAAAAAGATTTTTTATAAAATGTTTTAATTTATTCATGAACATATCTTCTATTCTCGAGCAATTCAGTGTTGAATGCAAGAAATCCCACATAACAAAATAGTTAGCTAAAAATGGTCGGCTTTAGTTAAAGAAATATCCTTACAATTTTAATTGAGACTATACACATATGCTAGCTGAGTTATAATAGGATTTGAGAAGTGATAAAAAAAGTAATTATTAAGTAGTTTTCATTTAACAAAAATATAAAAGGGATCAACATTTATGGGCGAGCCAAAAATGCAAGACAAAAAAAGTAATGTACACGCATTAAATTCACATGAAATTCATTCAGTGGCAAACGACCTTTTTTTTGGCCAAGTCGATGAGTCAGAAATTTTCCCCTTTCCCTTTTTTAATCAGGATCAAAAAGATACAGGTAAGGCCATGGTGGATGCCGTGGACCGTTATGCTAAGGAATCCATTGATGCAGCAAAATTTGATCGCGAAGCAATGATTCCTAAGGAAGTAGTAAATGGCCTTGCGGAGCTGGGATTATTTGGACTTGCTGTTAGTGAAGAACTTGGTGGACTTAATTTAGATTATGGATTGTACGCAAGAGTTTTTTCTGAAGTAGCTGCTAATGATGGCGGGATTGCAACAATGTTAGGGGCTCATCAATCTATTGGTTTTAAAGCTCTTCTCAATGAAGGAACTGAAGAACAAAAGAAAAAATGGCTTCCAAAACTAGCCTCTGGTGAATGTCTTGCTTCTTTTTGTTTAACAGAACCAGGATCGGGATCAGATGCCTATTCTATTTCCACAAGAGCAACTCTTAATGCCGATGGATCCTATACAATCACTGGACAAAAATTATGGATTAGTAATGCTGGAACGGCGGAATTTTATACTGTGTTTTGTAAAACAGAGCACGTCATTGATGGGAAAAAAGTTGATAAGATAAGTTGTTTTATTGTGGAAAAATCTTTTCCTGGAGTGAGCTTTGGTGCCAAGGAAGATAAAATGGGGATTCGTGGTTCTGAAACCCGTGCCGTCTATTTTGATAAGGTAAAAGTACCAGCAGAAAATCTTCTAGGTGAACTTGGCAAAGGTTTTAAAATTGCCATGAACGTTTTAAATACGGGAAGACTTTCGCTTGGTTCAGGAAGTGTGGGAGGAATGAAATCGGCCTTGAAGTTAGCAGTTAGTCATGCAAAAACCAGAAAACAATTTGGAAATTCCATTAGTAATTATGGAATGATTCAAGAAAAAATTTCCCAAATGTCTTCAAATATTTATGCCTGTGAATCCATGATTTATTTTACCACTGGGAAAATGAATCAAGGGATGAAGGAATTCTCTTTGGAGTCAGCTATATGCAAAGTTTTTTGCTCTGAAAAATTGTGGGAAACTGTTGATAAAGCTCTTCAAATTGCCGCTGGGAATGGTTACATGAAGGAATATCCCTATGAGAGAATGATGCGAGATGCTCGTATCAATCTTATTTTTGAAGGTACCAATGAAATTTTAAGAGTGTATATTGCCCTTACCGGAATTAAAGGACCTTCAGATAAATTGCTCGATCTCGGAAAAATAGCGGATGTTTCTAAAGTGCTCAGCGATCCCATTAAGAGTCTTGGAATTTTTAGTTCCTTTGCTAAAAGTAGAATTTCAAAAATGATGGGTACAAAAACCTTTACTCAACTTCATCCTGACCTTGCTGATCATGGAGAAAAATTTATTGCTCAACTAAATGAATTTGCCATCAAAGTTGAAAACACCATTATTAAATTAGGAAAAAATATTATTGGGAATGAACTTTCCCAGATGAGACTTGCAAATATGGTTATAGAGCTTTACGCACAAATTGCCATACTTTCTAGGACCCATAGCATTTTTAACAAAGCGAATCTGTCCTCTGAGGATCGCGATTATTATAAATTGCTTGCTGAAGTTTCATTGTCACAATCTCGTGTGAATTTTATTAATAATAGTAAAAGGCTTGCTTCGGAATTTGATAAAAAAATTCCTAAACTTTCGGAGCATGTGTGCAAGAGAGAAGGGATGGGATTTGATATCCTAGATCACTAGAATATGTTTGAAGGTGATAAATTTCTCCGTGGCAGTGAACGTTGGTGGATTGAATTAGTAAGGCTTGTTGGAATTATATTAGAATTTCTTAATGGGTTTTATAAACTTAATCAACTAGGACAAACTATTACAGTTTTTGGTTCTGCTCGCTTTCATGGAGAATCACATCCGCATTATGCCTGTGCTAGAGTTGTAGGAAGTGCCCTTGCTAAAAAAGGTTTTACAGTAATGACTGGTGGCGGCCCTGGGATTATGGAAGCTGCTAATCGAGGTGCCAAAGAAGCTGGCGGAAAATCCATTGGACTAAATATTCGGCTGCCATTTGAGCAAATTCCAAATCCCTACGTGGATTACTTTATTTTATTTCAACATTTTTTTATTCGAAAAGTCATGTTGGTTAAATATTCCAGAGCTTTTATTATTTGTCCTGGTGGCTATGGAACACTTGATGAATTATTTGAAGTAGTCACTTTAATTCAAACTAAAAAGATAAACCATTTTCCGATAGTTTTGATAGGGATTGATTATTGGACTCCCATGATCGAATTTTTGCGCAATAGTTTGGCCATTCAGGGGGCCATTGAAATGAAAGATCTAAACCTCTTTTTTTTAACTGATAATGTTGATGAAGCATTAACTTACATTATTAAAAATCAGTCATAATTATTATATCTTTTTCTGTTATGATTTAATCATATGGAAATAAAAGTTTATCCTTCAAAAAAATTTTCTGGAAATCCAACTATTCCAGGTGATAAATCCATTTCCCATCGCGCCCTTATTCTAGGGGCACTATCTACTGGTACTACAGAAATTTCGAATCTTTTAAATGGTGAGGACGTTCAATCAACCGCCAGTTGTTTAAAAAAACTGGGAGTCATCATTAAAGAAAAAAATCAATTAATTACTGTGGAAGGAATTGGAAACAAACATTTTTCTAATGGTATTTATGATTTAGATTGTGGAAATTCTGGAACCACCATGCGAGTTCTAATGGGAGTGTTGGCCGGTAGAAATTTAAAGGCCACACTTAGTGGTGATGCTTCACTTAATAAGCGCCCCATGAAAAGAGTTTCAACACCTTTGGAATTAATGGGCGCAAAATTAGAATTAACTAATAAAAATTTTGCTCCTTTGACTGTGACTGGATCTAATCTTAAGGCAATTGACTATCGTTTGCCCATTGCCAGTGCTCAGATAAAAACCGCCATTATGATGGCCGCCCTTACTGCTGATGGAACCACAAAATTAACAGGGGAAATTGGAAGTAGGGATCACACAGAGAGAATGCTTCCCCATTTTGGGGCAAAGTTAGAGGTAACTAATGATCGAATTACAGTTGTGGGTAATCAACAGTTACAAGCAAATGTAGTGGAAGTACCAGGTGATCCATCTACCGCTGCCTTTTGGATTGGCGCAGCCTGTATGATTCCAGGAGCCACATTAGAATTACATAATATATCATTAAATCCCACTCGGCTTGGTATGATTGATATTTTGCTTCAGATGGGTGCCGATATAAAGATGCATATAACGAAATCTCATCCTGAGCCAATGGGCACTATTTTAGTTCGCTATCAGGAATTAAAAGGAGTGAGCATCCCAAGGGAGATTGTTCCTAGTCTCATTGATGAAATTCCCATGATTGCAGTCCTTGCCACTCAGGCAGTTGGAGTGACGGAAATTCATGGAGCAGAGGAACTGCGAGTGAAGGAAAGTGATCGTCTAGAAGCAATTGCCACTAATATTAGAAGCATGGGAGGAAAAATCGATATTTTTCATGATGGATTTACTTTGACTGGAAAGCAGTCACTAGTTGGAGGTGTCATTCAAACTTTTCACGATCATCGAATGGCCATGGCCTTTAGTATTGCTGCACTTGTTGCAAGAGGTGAAACTACAATTATGGGGTCTGAATGTGTGGCAGTTTCCTATCCAAATTTTTTTGAAACTTTAAGTGAGTTAACAACTTAATGAAGGCAGCAGTTATTGGTTATCCCATTGATCATTCATTTTCACCTATGATTTTTTTTTATTTTTCACATTTTAAAGATGAAATGATGACATATGAGAAAATCAGAATAAGTGAAGCAGAAGATGAATTAAAATTTTTTTTACAAGGTGCAAAAAAAGATCATTCCTTTTTGGGTGTGAATGTGACAATTCCTCATAAAAGATCAGTATTACCATTTTGTGATGAACTTTCTGAGGGCGCAAGGGAAGTTGGGGCAGCTAATGTTCTACATTTTTGCGATGGTAAATCTAAGGGATATAATACTGATATTTATGGCATAGAGAAAAGCTTAGATTATTTTCAAGAAAAAAGTTATTGGAAGATGAAGCGTGTACTTTTGATCGGAGCTGGTGGAGCTGCTCAAGCAGTTTTTCATGTCTTATGCCAATATGATGTAAAAGCAATTGTTATATTAAATCGCTCTAAAAATGGTGAAGTTGAATTTTTAAAGAAGTGGAAGGATAAATTTCCACAAATAGAATTTGAGTGGGAAGTTTTTGATCAAATAAAAGTTACGGGAAATAAATTAGAAAAAGATAATCTATCTTTTGATCTAGTTATTAATTGTACCCCTCTTGGAATGAATGGTTTGAAAGCTAGGATTAATGAGAATGGAATTGGAGAAGAAATCTTTTCATTTATTTTTCAAAAAAAGTTTTCCGCTGCAAAAGCCTATGCTTTTGATCTTATTTATCAACCAAGGGAAACGAGTTTTCTAAGATTGGCCGGACAAAGTGGGTTAATGTGCCTAGGGGGATTAGAAATGTTAGTCCAGCAGGCCAAGGCAACTTGGGAGATTTGGTTTCAACATAAAGATAGTACCATTGACGAAGTTGGAATAAGTGGTTGTCGAAATTTTCTGCAGGAAATTATTAGTATTAGAGAAAAAAAGAAAAATATTGTTTTAATTGGTTTTATGGGATCGGGAAAATCCACTATAGGAAAAATTTTGGCAGATTTTCTTGGTGGAGAGTTCGTAGATACAGACCATTTGATAGAAGTTGAGCAGAGAAAAACAATTTCAGAAATTTTTAATGAAAATGGGGAAAGATTTTTTAGGGAATATGAAGGAAAAATTTTAAGAAAATTATTAGAAGAAAAAAAAACCCGTGAGAGCAATACAAAAAATGAATTAGGTAAATGTTATATATATTCCACTGGAGGTGGAATACTTTTGGGTGAGGGACATGGGGAAATGATTCAAGAACTTGGTATGATCATTTATTTAGAGTGTTCAAGTTCTGAATTAATGAAGCGCTTAGCACTAGAAATGCATAAAAGACCAATCCTAACAAATCTTTCACCTAGAGAATCATTAAGTAAAATTGAAGAATTATTACTAGAAAGAAAAAGTGATTACGAAGCTTTTGCCAATTTTATTATTCCTTCAGGAGAAATGAGTAAGTCTGCCTGTATCATAGATATCATTCATCAAGCATCGCAATATCAAGCATCGCAATATCAGGAAAAAAAGAATGGTTAGTAAAAAGTTAAAACTAACTATTATGGACTCAATAGGGTGTGACGTGGTCATAGAAACAAAGGCGATTAAATATTTAAAAAAATATTTGGGAAAAAATTACTCAAAAGTTTTTTTAATAAGTGATCAAAAATTAAAAATGGCAAGAATGGAAGTTTTTCAGTATCTGCGAGATAACAGAATTGATTACGTGGAAATGCCTTTAAAGGCCGGCGAAAATATAAAGAATTTTGAATATTATAATAAGATAATTCATTTTTTGGCCAGTAATGGTGCCGATAAAAAATCACAACTCATTGCCCTTGGTGGTGGAACGATTGGAGATTTAGTTGGATTTGTTGCTTCCACTTATATGCGTGGAATTAGTTGGATTGGTATTCCAACTACACTTTTAGCACAAGTGGATAGTGCTCTCGGAGGAAAAACTGGGATAAATTTAGAAACTGGAAAAAATTTGATTGGCACTATTTATCAACCTAAGGCCATTTTATGTCAGACATCCTTTTTAAAAACTCTCGGACAAAGAGAAATACTTTCTGGACTTGCTGAAATAATAAAATATGGAATTTGTTTTGACCAAAAATTATTCTTACTTATTAAAAATAATGAAAAAAAAATAATGGATTTAGAACCTAAAATAATGGCAGAAATTATTTTTGAGTCCTTAAAATGGAAAATTCAATTAGTAAAAAATGATATTAGAGATGAATTAGGTATTCGAGAGAAATTAAATTTTGGGCATACCTTTGGACATGCTCTCGAAACCATAACTGGGTATAAGTATTTTCAGCATGGTGAAGCGATTATTTGGGGAATGAGATTTGCCCTTCATTTGTCAAAAAAGCAGGGTTTATTAGCACGAAGTTCCTTTGAGGAAATAGAAAAGTTTCTTTCCCAGCTTTCAGTACCACGAATCCCGAATGGAATTTCAATGAGTGCCATTAAAAAACTTTTTTTAAAGGATAAAAAATCCACAAATAGAAAAATGAAATTTGTCCTTTTACAAAAAATGGGTAAGACGAAAACAGTCATCATGAAAAGTGAAACTGATATTGATGATTCATTGAAATGGATTCTTGGAAAAAAATAATATATGAGTTCAAATAGTTTTGGAAAAATTTTTAAGGTAACAATTTTTGGAGAATCCCATGGACCAATGATAGGCATGGTTATTGATGGATGTCCTGCTGGAGTAGAAATTGATGAAGATTTTATTCAACATGAATTAGATCGCCGTCGCCCTGGACAATCAAAAATTACTACTCAAAGACAAGAAGAGGACAGGGGTCAAATTGTTTCTGGTGTTTTTCAAGGTAAAACTACTGGGACGCCCATGGCCGGAATTATTTTAAATAAGGATCAAAGATCGAATGATTACTCCCATATTGCAGAAAGTTTTAGGCCATCACATGCTGATTTTACCTATCAAGAAAAGTATGGACATCGCGATTATCGTGGAGGCGGAAGATCATCGGCAAGAGAAACTGCGGCAAGAGTTTTTGCTGGAGCTATTGCAAAAATGGTATTAAATAATTTTAATATTAAAATATTAGCATATGTTTCCTCAGTGGGTGATCTTGAAATGAAGGAAGATTATTTAAAAGTGACTGAAATAAATAGAAAAAAAGTAGAGTCTTCTATTGTTAGATGCCCTAATGAAATAATGTCTAAGCAAATGATTGCACTAATAGAAAGTGTTCAAAAAAAGGGCGATACGATTGGTGGTATTATTAGTTGTGTCATTTCTGGCACTCCAGCTGGGTTAGGGTCTCCAGTATTTGATAAACTTCATGCTGATCTTGGCAAGGCGATGTTGAGTATTAATGCGGTGAAGGGATTTCAATACGGAGCAGGTTTTAAGGGAACAAGAGCAAGAGGTTCGGAGCAAAATGATTTATTTGAATTAAAAAAAGGAATTGTTAAAACAAAAACAAATTTTTCTGGTGGCATCCAAGGCGGTATTAGTAATGGAATGGATATAACATTTCAAGTGGCCTTTAAACCAGTTGCAACGATTATGCAGGATCAACCCACACTGAATATAAATAGCGAAAAAATGACCATAAAAGGAAAAGGAAGACACGACCCCTGTGTACTCCCGCGTGCTGTTCCCATTGTGGAAGCAATGGCGGCCTTAACATTGGTGGATCATTTACTAAGAAATAGAAGTTCAAAACTATGAGTTCTTGTAATACTTTTTAAAAAAATGAGTCTGCTCATGAGTCATACAAAATTTATTTTTTCTAAAAGATTAGAAAATGTTAATGAGTATTATTTTTCAAAAAAATTAGCTCAAATTCAAGAAATGAATAAACAGGGTCTTGATGTCATTAACCTTGGTATTGGCAGTCCAGATTTGCCACCTGAGAGTAGTGTGATTCAAAAGACCTGTGAAGTTATTCAAGAAAACACAAGTCATGGGTATTCATCCTATAAATCATTGCTTGAACTTCGTATGAGTATTAGTAATTGGGTGAATAGATATTATAATATTAGAATAAATCCTGAAAATGAAATTTTACCCTTACTTGGTTCTAAGGAAGGAATTTTATATTTATCTATGGCACTTTTAAATGCTGGAGATAGTGTTCTCATTCCTAATCCAGGTTATCCAGCCTATGCATCAGTGGCGAATCTCCTGGGTGTTAATATTATTTATTATGATTTAAAGGAAGAAAATAATTGGCTTCCTAATTTAGAGTGGATCGAAAAAACCGAATTTCATCGCTGTAAATTGATGTGGATTAATTACCCCCACATGCCCACTGGTGCACTGGCTTCAAAGGATTTTCTTTTAAAGTTACATCAGATATTAATAAAGAAAAATATATTTTTATGTAATGATAATCCCTATGGACTCATTTTAAATACTGAAAAACCCCTAAGTCTTTTAGAAGTTGATCCACAGCTCTTAAATTCCATTGAATTAAATTCATTAAGTAAATCTCTTAACATGGCAGGTTGGAGAGTGGGATTTATTATGGGGCATGCTGATGTTATTGAGGCAGTTTTAAAAGTAAAAAGTAATGTGGATTCCGGAATGTTTTTGCCCATTCAATATGGAGCAATTAAAGCATTAGCATTAAATGAAATTTGGCATTCAAAACGAAACGAAGAATATGCAAAAAGACGAAAAATTGTTTGGGAAATTTTTGAGGAATGTAAATTTACATTTTCAAAAAATCAGGTGGGACTTTTTGTTTGGGGAGAAATTTCAGCACAATGTCTTTCTAGTGAATGGATGAGTGATGCTATATTAAAAAAATGTAATGTATTTTTAACACCAGGATTTATTTTTGGAAGTAATGGAGATCGTTACATCCGAGCTTCACTTTGTGCCTCTGTGGAAAAATTAACAAATGCTTTAAATAGAATTAAAAAATTAAATGATGAAGGCCATGGAGATAAAAGCTAATGAAGTTAGGCATAATTGGATTAGGTTTAATTGGAGGATCCATAGCTCTTGATTTAAAGAGAAGTGGTTTTGCTTTAGAAGTTTTTGGTTTTGATTCTCAAAAGGATCATATTAATGATGCCCTACGTTTAGGTCTTATTGATGAGGCACTAAGTTTAAGGTCAATTTGTCAAAGAGTAGATCTTTTAGTTTTGGCGGTTCCGGTTGATGTTATTGTGAAATTATTACCTCAAGTGATGACTGACATTGAAGAAAATTGCACTGTAACTGATGTGGGTTCTACAAAATTTAAAATAATTGATTGTATCAAAGATCACAAAAATAGAAAAAATTATGTAGCTGCTCATCCCATGGCAGGAACTGAATTTTCTGGCCCAACAGCGGCTCACCGAGGTTTGTTTTATAGTAAAGCATTAGTTATATGTAATGAAGAAGATTCTGGAAAGGTGCATCTTGAAAAAGTACAAAATATGTTTACTCATTTAGGGATGAGAATTTTAAAAATGGACGCTAAGGATCATGATTTACATGCTGCCTATGTGAGCCATTTATCCCATATTAGTTCTTTTATTTTGGCCAATACAGTTTTAGATAAGGAAAAAGATCATAATACCATTTTTAATTTGGCCAGCGCAGGATTTGAATCCACAGTTAGGCTAGCAAAAAGTTCTCCAGAAATGTGGAATCCTATTTTTGAACAAAATCAAAAATTTATTTTGCAAGCACTCGCTGCCTATATTGATCATTTAAATCAGTTTTATGAACATTTAAAAAATAGTAATACAATTGAAACAAAAAATATTATGAAAAAATCTAATGAAATAAAAAGAGTTCTCGTCCAACTACAGACAAATTCTTTAGGGATGAATTCTAATGCCAAATAAAAAAAATACTAATAAAGGTATTAGTAAAAAACTAGATTTAAGTTCCTATGAGAAGCACTTAAAAAAGTATCGATTATTAATTGATAAAATAGATAGGCAACTTTTGGCATTACTAAAAAAAAGATTTTATTATGCCCCTAAAATTGCTGTGTTAAAATTTAAATACCATCAACCATTTTATCAAAAGCAACGCTGGATTAAGATGTTAAAAGAAAGATTAGTTATTTCTAATAAATATTCTCTTGATCAAAAAATGGTAAAAAAAATCTTAACTCATATCCACGTTGAATCTATTAAATTGCAAAAAAAACATGTGTCGCGAATTAAAAAATAGGAATTTTTCATTATGAATAAAAATCAAACCTCAGTAAACTCCTCAGGATGGAATCCAGCTAGTTGGCGACAAAAAAAATTAAATCAAATTCCATCTTATCCTGATCTGGAAAAGCGCCAGTCAGTAGAAGACACACTTGCTTCATTTCCACCTCTAGTTTTTGCAGGCGAAGCACGGGAGTTAAAGGGAAAATTAGCGCTAGTTTCAGAGGGAAAAGCATTTTTACTTCAAGGTGGAGATTGTGCAGAAAGTTTTCAAGAATTTAAATCAAATACAATCAGAGATAATTTGCGCATTCTTTTACAAATGTCTGTTGTCTTAACTTTTGGTGAAAAATTGCCCATTGTGAAAGTTGGTCGTGTAGCAGGTCAATTTGCAAAACCAAGATCAAGCGATGTTGAAACTCGTGGGAATATAACTTTGCCCTCATATAGAGGAGATATTATTAATGGACATGCCTTTGATGAATTATCGCGAATTCCAGATCCTGAAAGAATGATTCGAGCCTACGTTCAGGCAGCATCCACCTTAAATTTACTTCGCGCCTTTTCAAAGGGAGGATATGCAGATTTAAATAAGGTTCATGCTTGGAATTTAGATTTTGTAAAAAAGAGTTCTCAATCAGCTCAATATGAAGTTGTGGCAAAACGCCTCGATGATGCGCTTTCTTTTATGTCTGCACTGGGTATTACAAGTGCCACGACACCGCAAATTAAAGAAGTGGATTTTTATACCTCCCACGAAGCACTGTTACTTTATTATGAGCAGGCCCTTACAAGACGTGATAGCACTACTGCTCGGTTGCAGGATGGTTACGAAGGGGATTGGTACGATTGTTCTGCACATATGTTATGGATTGGCGATCGAACGCGTCAGCTTGATGGGGCACATGTGGAATTTTTAAGTGGAGTGAAAAATCCACTAGGACTCAAGTGTGGCCCGAGTTTATCACCTGATGATTTAATATTACTTTTAAATAAATTAAATCCTAATAATGAATCGGGACGCATCACTCTTATTTCAAGAATGGGCCATGAACAAATTGAATCAAAACTTGTTCCCTTAATAAGAAAAGTAAAAAAAGAAGGTAGAAATGTTGTCTGGTGTTGCGATCCTATGCATGCAAATACTATAACTACGGCCAACGGTTATAAAACGAGGCCATTTCCACAAATTTTATCTGAAGTGAAAAAATTTAATGAGATTCACGAGTCTGAAGGAACCTATGCTGGTGGAGTTCATTTTGAATTAACTGGAAAAAATGTGGAGGAATGCATTGGTGGAGATCAAAAAATTACCCCTGAAAATTTAGAGCAGGGTTTATATGAAACGCTTTGTGATCCCAGACTTAATGCCACGCAAGCATTAGAACTTGCTTTCCAACTATGTAAACATTAATGAACTTTAGTAAAAAAAATTAACACCACATGAGTCATTTATATTTTTATAATATTAATTAATCATCAATTTAGTACTAGGATAGACGAAAAAAAACTAACGTTATTATGTAAATATTAAGTTTATTATAAACTAAAAATCGGAAATTAAGAGCATGTCAAAAGTAAAAAAAACACTGCAATCTTATCCCATTCGATTCATGCAGCTTATTAAGAGCCCAAATTTCATAATCCTTACTCTAGTTGGAAATAGTATTATTTTTATTTTTGCCTTCCTTTTTTACCGATTAGAAAATCCTGAAAATTTAAAAGTCCCCCATTTCATTGATGCTGTTTGGTGGAGCTTTGCTACAGCAACCACTGTGGGATATGGCGATATTACTCCACATTCATTTGTTGGAAAACTTTTAGGAATATTTCTCATGCTTATTGGAACAGCTTTATTTGCTACTTATACTGCATTATTTGCTCAATTTCTTCTTGGTCAGGAAATTGAAAAAGAAGTCAGCGATTTATCAAAAATAGAAACAGAACAAATTGAATTGATAAAAAAATTGATAAAGGAACTTAAGGACAAATAAAAGTATCCAATTTCTTTCTATTTTAGCCTAAGTTATAAGTGCCTCTTTTGCATTAATCTTAATACTTAGCGACCTCATTTTTCAATTGCAGAATCTGTAGAAAACATAGCATTCAAGTGCTCTCAAGAGTGAATTAATTTTTATTATTTATGATATAATGTAAAAAACAAATGCTTCCATTTAATTTCATTGGGTTTACAAACTTTTGTTTCAAATGTTTTTTAAGTATTTTATGATAATTATTTACCGAACCTGTTTATGTAATTATTTATAACAATTATTATATTTTGAATCTTCAAACTTTAGAAATTGAACAGAACTATAGGATACTAAAAATTATGAATACCCTTTTTATAATAAACAGAATTTTGCGATTTCTAGTTATTTTTTTATTTACCTTACTGTTTTCAAACTGTTCCAAAAATAATAACGGTGATGGTGGAGGAATCGATATCGGTTATACGCAAGATCCTATCATTTGGCCAACTGCATTTAACTCTGTCTCTTATAATCAATACCAAAATGATATTGAAAAAACTTTTGATAACATGAAGTCCATTGAGAATGAATATATGAAAAATTGGTCTATGGCCGATTACCAGGATTTTCTGCAAATTGAAAAGGATTTATTTAATGCCCTTGAAAGAGGAATAATTAGGTATATAAAAAGTAAGACCATGTTAACGGTTATTATTAATATTGACGATAAAACTAAACCAAAATCATGCTATAGAAAAAGTAAGAATGATAATGAAGTATCTGTAACTAGAGCTGGCCTTATTGAAGAATTACTACCACTCACATTTAGTTGTTATACATCTAATGTATTAACAAATATAAATGAACGACAAAGAAATTTATTTCACCAATCTTTGGAGAATGCTATTCACCAAATGGTAGAAACCAATCGATATTCAAACACCATACTTCCTCAGGTGAAGTGAGGTTAACTATTTCCTTAATCTCATTAAGTAAATGTTGAATTTTAAATTGGATAACAACCGCATCTTTCCTACTTATTGATAAGGGAGCTGTAATTAGAGATTCTTCGTGGATAAGATTTGGTGATCTTTCTAAGGCCTTTAATCTCCAGTTACGATGATGGTTTAGGATTTGCGGTGAGTCCCGGGTTATCTTGATTGATTTTTCAGTAACCACGTATCCATTTTTGGTACTTCTAATAAGATTGTTGTCCATTAAAAAATCTATACTTCGCTGGACCAAGTTAAGAGGAAGCTTCGTTAATTTTTGTAGATGCTCAAGAGATAACTGGTGATTCAGTGTTAAGGCAATTCTAATGGCGCAATACATCCAATGTGAATAGTAAATTGCTTGGTTTTTTTCGTCTAAAGTTTTTAGCAGGCCATATTTTTTGTCCATGATATTCATATTTTTTTTTAATAGATCAAGTCGCTTCTTATGATAATCTCTCATTCGAAAATTACCGGATTTTTCAAAGTAGAGCATTTCTAAAAAATAATCTGTTTCCTGTTCTGTGAAATTCCAATAAAGACAAATATCAAAAGCTTGTTCAGTACTTAAATCTTTTTTTCCTGATAATATTTGGCTTAGATAGGAAGGGTGAATTTTTAACTTTTTTGCAATAAGACTTTTTTCTCCACGAATTTCTGCTCTGTGTGAAATTTTATAATTAAGAAATTCGCGGTAATGATAAAAGGAGGTGATTGGCTTAGATGAGGTCATTTTTTGTTTACCTAATGGTTAATTTAGTTGTTAATCTTTTACTTAAATAATATTTGTATTACAAACAAGTAATGATACAAATAGTTTAAGCGAGGTAATATGAAAAAAAATTGTGCCCTTATAATCTTATTTATAATTTTACTAATTAGTTGCGATAATAGCGATAATAGAAAACCTAAAAAGCTTTCTCAAGACTTTTATCTCAAGCAAGAATGGTCAGGAACTTTCTTAGGTCCAAATCCAAAATATACTTCAAATACATGTTTGATTAATAGCTCAGGCGAGGGTTCATTTCAAGCCTACAAAGGTAGTGAACTGGTGTCAGACCAAACAATTATATTAAATGAAAGTGAGGTAGAATCAATGCATGAAGAATTGACCATGCTAATTAATAGCAATCTTGTTTCTGTAATTTATGGGTGTGATGGGGGTCATTACAATCTTTCATTGGATTTTGCTACTAATCGTCCAAATACTGATCAAGATAACAATAATTCTGATATTGTCTTGGAAAAGCTAATAGATTGTGATGATGGTTCCATGGAACGATCTTATGATTCGAAAGCATTAAATGAAATATTAGAAAAATACTGCCAAATGAAATGATAAAACTCTCTTCTTGATGAGGTTTAGGAATAATTTTTTTTGCTTAATTTTAATAACAAGATAGTATGAGCAAGAAAAAAAAAGAATGGCCTAGGATTTTTAATCTCCAGCCTTATTGAGATTAAAAAAAATTCAAATATCTCGCACTTTAAAGGCGGCACATGTTGATTAATTTTTTAAAAAAAGCTTAGGAAAATTACAAACGTTCTTATAATGAATGATGAACGGTTTTTGTGCTCTGATTACGCAATTTTTTTAATTTTGATGTGCGAAAAATTATAAAATTTTTTGGTGTCAAAAAAACACTTCTGTCGTTATTAGTAAGAAAAGAATGCCTTCTGCTAGGATTTTTTGACACTCTTTGAGAAATTATTACACTGATTTTTTTGTACTCTATAAAAATCTCCACTCAAATGTAAATTTTATTAAAGCAAGTTGAATATAATTTTAATGTAATATATATATTTACTCAACTTTCAGTCTTTGGCCTAATGCAGGTTTAAGGAGTGAATCCTTATTTAAAAATTTAAAAGGGTACTACATGAAGAAAACAGGATTTAAGTTAGGAGTTGCGATCCTACTTGGTGCAGCAGCTCCAGTATTGTATGCTCAAGATTATGCAGGACAAATTTCAGATCTTAATACGATTTTTGATCCTCCTTCAAACATTCAATCTGAAATGTGTGGGCATTTATCTACCCGTACAGATCAGTCCTATGCCACTTGTACTGAAGGTTCCAGTGCTGCAAGATGGATGGCCGAAAAACATGCAACTAAAATTGGAAGTTATTTGGGTTGTTTGGATGGACATTATCAGGGTGTTAGAGATGGCTTTGATATGACCGCTAACCCTAGTTCAGAACAACGTCAAAAAGCTGAGGCATTGTATGGTAAATTAACTTTTGAAACGGCAGTTTCAAGAGCAAAAAGTGAAGCAAAATTAAGAAATCAAACAGCTTCTTCAGATATGCTCATTAAAAGATATAGAGAAGTATTAAATAGAAAAGGTGCTGATGGTAAACCAGTACTTCCAAATAAAAATCCATCATTTCCTCCGATAGATTTTAAAGGTTTTAATGATGGTTATGAAGTGGATGTTTTGAAAAAAATTGCTCAACTTGATGTTAGTGATATGGTTGGATCAAGTGCTAGTCAGGAAGACCGATTTGTTGCACAAACTATAAAAGCTAGACAGGCACAAATTGGAGCTCAACTTTGCGATTTAAATAAAACACTTTTTTTACAAAGAAGAAATTTTCCAAATTTAACAATTTGGGATTTTTTCAAAGCTAATCGCCAATACAATTTCGAAAATTATGGTTGGAAAAATGGGGAATGGGCGTTTGATTTCTTTGTATCTGAAGAAAATACTCTTGAGCAGTATGCATCTTATAAACGAATTGAAAATTTTAAAAAGCAAGTAACTCAACTTGAAGATATAACTCAAAGAGAAATTAAGCTTGATGACGCTGGAAAACCAATAACTGAAAAAAATCCGGATGGAACTGAGAAGCTAGATACAGCTGGAAAGCCGATATATGTTTATTATAATAAAGTAATTGGTCAAAAGCTTGTAACTAAAGATGTAAATATTTCTCCAGAAGAAATTAGTTCCTTAAAAGCTCTTTATAGAGATTCATTTATTAAGTCATATTCTAAGTACTACGCTAGACAGTATGCTTCTAAAGAATACTATAAAGTTGGAGCAGCTAGTTTTGCATCAGCAAAACTTTTAGGTCAATCAATTGGAGCTCAAGTAGCTAACTATAGAGCAGAAAGAGATATCTATAATAAAGGATATGAAGCTCAATCTAGAGAAGTTTTTGCTGCTGAAGCAGAGAAAATTTTTAAATCAAGTTGGAATACACTTTTAGATGTATTTGAAGCAAACTCAGTTTACGAACTTAATGATGCTAAAATACTTGGATCAACAAATGATTCCATTTTTACTGCTGGTGAATCTGTTTATGCTTCTTTTGATGTTTCAAATATTGGTGAAAAAACAAATTCGTCAAATTTTACATTAGGAAGTTCTAATTTAATTCCACAGAGTAGTAATTTTTCTTTTAGTGTGGCACCACTTTCTTCGCAAAGTTTTACATCACCAGCGATGGCTTCCATTTCTAATTCACTTCTTTCAGGTGATTTAGTAAATGCTCGAATGGCGATTACAAATCAACCAGGGGCCTTAAATATTGCAAGTACTTTAAAAGATGAAGATGCTGAAAATCTCTCCATTAGAGCATACGCTGAAGTTGCAAACATTTCTTCAGAAGTTAATTCAGCTAATGGATCTCTTGATACTGTTGTAGAAATAAATAACGCTGCTGGAATTGCTTCGCCAAGTACTGCTGATGTCATTTTAGAAACTGATGTTTCATCTCAGCCTGATAGTGTTGCTATTCTTGCTCTTGGGGCAAGAGAAACAAAAAAAGTAGCGATCACTACAAGTAATCTTGATCCACTAGCTCTTATTAGCAAGGGAAGTGTGAGAGTAACTGTTTCAGTGAAGATGGCAGGAAGAATCATTTCTAGAAAATCCATATCAGTATCAGTTGGTAGATCTGGAAATTCTTTACAGCAAACTTTTGATTACTTTGCATCCCTAGCAACTGGTGTTTCAAATAACTCTGGAAGTGAAAGCAAAGCATCACGACTTGCTACTTTAAGTGAAACAATCGAATCAGCAATAGATTCAGAAATTTCAGGAAAAAGAAAATGGCATAAATCAAGTGTTCTAGCTTCTAGTTCATTAAGAGCACTTACTGATACATATTTAAGATTCCAAAGACGTGGACAAATGAGTCGTGAAGGTCAGGAAATCTTTGATGAATTAGCACTTGATCTTGCAAAAAAAGCTCCTCAATTAAAGGCAAAGGGATTATTTAATGATAAGAAAGCAAGAAAAGCATTTAAGAAAGAACTTTCCATTATGTCTAGTAAAGTAAAATAATTTTAGCACTACTTTTTAACTACCTGGGGCTCCTATTTTTAGGAGCCCTTTTTATTCCTTGTTGAAAAATTTTCCTTCGTAATTATTTTCGTCAAAATTTGTAATGACAAAACCTTCTTCGGTTTCACTTTGAAAAAAATCAATAGTGCCTCTTTTAAAATATTGGGCGGTAAATGAATCCAATAATATTTTGAAATTTCCATTTCCAACACTATCAAAATTTAAGACTAAATCTTCTTTTTGAGGTCCAGTAAAAGTTAAGGCATAGGTAAATCCCCCGCAGCCTTTTCCACTGATGGCCAATCTTGGAAGGAGTGATTCCAGTGTATAGTCTTCCTTCATCAATAGTTGAAGTTGATCTAGGGCCATTTTAGAGAGTGTGATATCAAAATTGGGGTTCATGATAAGACATACTTTGCCACTATAAAATAAATTAGTAAAATGAGATCTATCTCTTAATACTAGGCGACCTATGAAAATATCCTATCTTGTTCAAATCCCTGCACCTCAGACGCACTATGTGCAAGTGACAATTGCATTAGTACTAGATTCTAACCTGGACCAGGGACGTGATCTCACTCTTTTTTTGCCTAGCTGGTCGCCAGGTTCCTACTTACTTAGAGAATATTCTCGACATCTTCGCGCACTTAAAATCACTGATGAAAAGGGACGTGAAGTAGAATTTGAATTAATAGCAAAGGGCTCCTGGCTTTTAAAATTAAAAGATACCAAGGCCACAACTTTAACCTGTAGATATGAAGTTTATTGTTATGAATTAACCGTGCGTACCTGTCACATTGATGCTACACATGCCTTTCTCCAAGGACCAGCCTATCTTCTTGGGCTTGAAGAATATACTCATCTTACCCATGAAATAACTTTAGAAATTCCCCCTGAGTGGTCTAAAATTGCCACTGCACTTCCCTGTCTTGCTCAGGACAGTACTCATCGTTTTCGTTTTAAGGCCACTAATTACGATTATCTAATAGATTCTCCTATTGAACTTGGTTGTCACGAAAATCTAGGATTTAAAATAGGGGAGGTGGAACATTTAGTGGCCATCTATGGTTATCTTCATGAAGATGTGGATCGTCAAAAGTTTCTTAGTGATATACAAAAAATTTGTCAAACAACTTGCGATTACATGGGAGTCATTCCTTTTAAAAATTATGTTTTTATAATACATTTTATTCCAGGTATTTATGGCGGTCTTGAGCACCTTGATTCCACGGTCCTTCAATTTGATGGACGAAAATTAACTAATCCCAAGGATTATCTGCAATGGCTTTGCCTTGTTTCCCACGAATATTTCCATGCATGGAATGTTAAGCGCCTTCGTCCCATTGAACTTGGTCCCTTTCATTATACACAGGAAAATTATACTAGAATGTTGTGGCTAGCTGAGGGCCTAACTAGTTTTATGGATAATTATTTTGTTTTAAAATCAAAACTTTGTTCTATTGATGATTATCTAGATTTAATAAAATCCGATTTAAATACCTATTATCAAATTCAAGGACGCAGATATGATTCTCTAGAAGAGAGTAGTTTTCAGGCCTGGATAAAACTTTATCGACCCCACGAAAATAGTAATAATGTGACGATTAGTTACTATTTAAAGGGAGGCCTAGTTTTTTTTCATCTCTATCTAAAAATGACCAATGCTGGATATTCATTTCAGCAATTTATTCTCGCTTTGTGGAAATCCTATGAAGAAAATCCTTCCGTAGGAATAAGAAAAACTCAATTTATGAGTATTCTTGAATTTCATTCTAATACCACGATCACAAATGAATTTGATGATTATTTAGTGACCACTATCGAAATTCCATTTGTAGATACATTTCATCTGCTGGACTTGAAATAGAATGGAGGAAAATACATTATGATTTTGGAATAAATGTGGACTACCTTGGCGATCGAGTTTTTGTGAAATCAGTTCAACAAAATGGTGGAGCTTGGGAGGCAGGACTTAGTGCTGGAGATGAAATAATTTCCATTAATAACTTGAGAGTTTTAAAAACAGATTATTCAATTTTTTTAGAGCAAATTAAAGAAAATAAACATTATGAGTTTTTAATATCAAGAAACGCAATGTTGCAAGTCCTCACTGTTAGTCCTAAACATTCCTTGCCTGAAGTATCTTCCCTAAAAAAGTTGAACTTCTTTAGGGAGGACCTTTTTTAAAATGATTATTTTAATTGAAGATATAGGTTACTGACAAAAATGATACCCACCTGTCAGAAAGCTAAGTCAAGAAAACTAACTAATCTATTTTTGCTTTAACATAAGCTGCACGATTTTTTAATCTTTCAGTGTAGCTTTTAATAGCTGAACAGTTCGTTAATAAATTCATACTTTGTGCCCAAATCATTCCTGATCCAACTACAATATCGGCCATGGAAAAATCACTTCCTAGCAAAAATTCATTTTGCTTTAAATGATTTTCTAAGCACTCAGTATAGGCAGTTAATTTTGTTACAGCAGCATCGGCCTCAGCTTTCATTTGTTGCTCAGCAGGTAGTCTCATAGTGTGCATGAAGAACTTCACAATTTCTGGTTCAAGATGCTGTAGAGCAAAATTCATCCACTGATAGTAATGAGCTCGCTTAGGGTTATTCATTGCAGGAGCTAATTTTTTTTCAGGATATTGATCTGCTAAAAATTGACACATGGCCGTGGATTCAAAAAAAGTCGTGCCATTATAATCCATAGCTGGAACCAAACCTAATGGATGGATTTTTTTAAAGGCTTCGGTTTTATGTTCGCCTGCTTGCAAATCAATTTTTTTCAAATCGTATCCTAAACCCAATTCTTCAAGTGCCCATCTCGGTCTTGATGCTTTAGTGTTTGGATAATAATAAAGTAAAATATTGGCCATAAATGTCTCCTAAAATATAGATTGATCTTAATTATGAATTGGAACTTAATTTAGGTAACGAGGTCAAGTTATATTGCAAACATTTTTAAAATTTTAATAAAAATCAAAGATTTCTTAGCTTGAGTGTAAGGGTCAATCTAATCATTTCAATTCTTAAATTAGTTAAATTAATTTAATAAATTAATGATAGATTAATCAAATGAAAATGGTACTTTGTTCAGTATTTTTTTGGATTTGTTTTCTTATTATTGCGATTATTAACGGAGCATTTCGTGAATTTGTGATGATCAAAATGCTTCGAATGGATATTCTTCATGCAAATCAATGGTCATGCTTAACTGGAATTATATTTTGGACTACTCTTTTATCTCTATATTGGAAAAAACTTGCCATCAAAAGTTTCACACAGGCCCTATCTGTTGGAACCGGATGGTTTTTTGCAACAGCACTTTTTGAAACATTCATTATTGATCGAAATTTAACCTGGTCAGAAGTTATGCTCACATACGATTTCTCTTCTGGTAACTATTGGGGACTAGTTTTATTGTGGTTAGGATTGATGCCGATTGCCATCTATACTTTTTTATTAATCAGAATTCGTAAATATTAATTCTCTTAAAAATTTTTTATAATTTCTTTTTTTAAATTTACCGCAATAATAAATTTTAAAATGAATCTTTTGTTAAATGTATTTTTCTTTGAAGATTTATTATTTTTAAAATTTATGTCTAAGTGAATGCAAAATGAATTATTTTACCTCCGGCCTTGATTTTAAACACTTGCTTCTGTTAAAGGACAAAATTAAATACATATTGGATCTGTTTGCACTATTTGTTGGTAGAAATATTTGATGACATAATTAATTAATATATCGAGAGAAAAAAATATCTTAATCATTACAAAAATATCCTAATTCTAAATCCTCTATTAATACCAAATAAAGTATCACTACTATTGGTATAATTCTCTTAGTCATCATCTTTTTCATTTTTTTCTTCATTTCCTTCTTTTATTTCACCCACTCCCTGAGAATTTAAACTAGAGCGCATTTCAGTGTGTCTGATTTGTCCACCAAGATTTGCTGTATAGAAAAGACTTAAAACAGAAAGACAGGCTAGGCCCATGACTATAATATTTAGGATGCGACTTTTCTTTGTATCTTTATGAAATATAAGTCCTGCTATAGCGGCAACTCCAGTGATCAAAGTTAAAATTAATGAAAATAAGGCTGCCTCCTCATGAGTCTCAATGAATGATTCGGCGACCCCAGGAAAGTGTTCCACAATTTCTTCTGCTGGCTCTCCAGTGAAATAAACCGGTAAAACAATGAGTGCTGTAAAGACAAAAGCATACAAAGCACTACGCTGGGTTGGAGTACTTTTTTGATAAATTCCATGGCCAAGAAAGGCAAGTGCCATTGGTATTCCGACTATCGGGATGTGTGTGAGAATGAGATGAATATGAGCTAAATTCATTTATGAACTCCAGTAGAAAGGATAATTGTTATTATTTCTTTAGCTATTGGCCATGGGGTATGCCCAGTAGTTACATTATTTTAAGATGATGTATGAAGCTCATTGGTGAAGATGATTTTAGGAAAATTTATGATTATAAATATTATTATGAATTCATAATGTAATTGTTGCGAGGGCTACTATTTGCGTGTATTCCTTAGAGTAAATTTTAATCTTTCCCATTAAATTTTCTCGGTAAAAAAAAGTATCACAATCAACATAACGACTACCGATCTGGGGTTACTTGATTTTTGATAAATCAGAGACTGAGCATTGCTTTGAATCAGGAAAAAATTTTATCTCGTTGTCATTTCTAATATTGCTCATGAATTGTTTATTTCCCAGTGTCCTTAAGGCCCTATCCTTAATTGATCCATGAGTATCATATAAAGAAGACTTTGATGTTTCACAAGTAGTAGCAAGAAGAGTTTGGAAATAAATATTTCTTTTGTAGCTATTGAGATTTTTAAGATTTCCCTTTTTAAGCATAAAATCAACTACCTCTAAAGAAAATGAATCAGCAAAATCTTCTCCGTAATGGTCATAATATTTATTTTCTGAGGAAGGATTTAAGCAGGATAAATATTGTTGTCTAAAAAAATTATACCCGCTGGAATTCATGGCGTAAAGCTGGTCATACTTAAGTACATTTTGAAAATCTTTGTCTTTAACATTCTCTACTTTTAATGGATCAATTGCATGCCCTATCTCATGGGCCATAACGGTCAAAGTTTTTAAAAGATATTGATCATAAGCTTCATCTATGAGATAAGGCGCATTTAAACCTATGGAATGGGAAATTGGATCATAATAGGCATTTACTTCTTTTTCAGACCAAAAGATAAAAGATGGGAATCCAGGCGAATATGACATTTCTTTATACAATTTTTTTTCGCTGATACGCGGATCATTCTTAAATTCTTCATAGGCGTTTAAAATTGTTTTATAATGTTGGTAAATATTTTTCTCGTCTTCACTAGAAATTTTCTCCAATTGAACACTGATAATTCTTTCAATGATAGATAATTTTGTTTCATTATTTAGATTAGTTTCTTGAATAAAATTAATGAATGATTTTTTCACCAACTCAAAATAATAATTTCTTCGCTTTTCTGTTTCTTGATTGCTTAAAATTGCATTTAATACCCTAGTTAAGGCAAATTCTTCTATTTTGTAGTAATCTACTCTATCACAATTGTTGGCCCATTTATTTTCCGTCTCGCTGGATTTATCTAAAATACTTTTATTCTCACTTACCAATTTTTCCATTTTGTCGTAGAGACTATATAATTGCTTTGTTTGTTGAAGAACTTCATCAAGTTCTTCGTAATTTAACAGCATTTCTGCAATGAATTCTTCTTTTCCATTTGCTGTAACTAAGGCCTTGAGAAAAAATTCTTTTACTTCCTTAGAATTTTCATCAGAGATCATTCCTTGTTTGAGAAAATTTTCTAGGGTCATCGCTTCAGTTGGAGGAATAAAGCCATGTTCATAACTTATGCCTGTCTCTGAATTATTCCATTCTAGATTCCAATTATCTTCAACATTGTTTGAATCAACTTTTTCTTGAGATGGAAAAGAATAAGATGTGAAAACTTTTTTTAAAATTGTCTCTAGATTAGTTTTATCTATAATATATTCAGATCCGTTTTCATCAACCAATTTTGCTGAAAAATATTTACCATTCACTTTTTGAATATTTTGAAGAGATTGGTTTAAAATGGTTAAAACTTTAACTGCCTTATCCACTTTTTTGCGATATAATGACTCGTTACGTACTAGATTATTAAGTTGACGTTCAAGTTTTCTAAAATCAATTGGTTGATCTACATTTTCTTTTTTCTGCCATTGTTCTAAAAATTCTTCTGCAATTATTATATCAATTAATTTTTGTCTATTTTCTTTATTTAAAATAGTAAAATGCTGGACCTCCATATTTTGCATTTTAAAGAATTCTTGAGCAATTTCCAGGTTTTCGTCTGGTATATGTGGGACGAGTTGACTTATTTTTTCGATAGGAGAACCAGGAGTGGTACTCGCATAGAAAGAAAAATTACTTGCATATCCAAAAGGATTACTTAAAGGAAATAGGGGATTATAAATTAAAAATAGAGCTTGCTCTTTAGTTAAATCCTCTAAGCTTGAATATTTTTTGGCCCTAAGCATTTGAGTAGTTACATTATTGAATTCAGGAAGATAACGACTCATCTCAAAGTCTGCATTGGCTGAAGATTCTAGCGAGGCTGTTTTTGTTTTTTCTTCAATTTCTGAAAGTAAGCAGGCCTTTTTTTTCAACGCAAGTACATTTAAAAACAGATTATCAGTGCTATCAAGATTTTTATGATTCTGTAAGTCGTTTATTTTTTGTAATACTTTGTTCTTCAGTGATGTTTCTAAAACTGTGTAGACATTGTTTTGAATAATTTGTTTTTTTTGGCAATGATTCTTTTGGAAAAAATCTAAACCATGTTGCTCAAAATCACTAACAGCATTCTCCCATTCCATACCCAAGCTAATTTCTTTACCGCTATTTATATTATATGCATCAGCTACTGCGATTTCATTTTTTATGGACGAAGATAAGGGGTTAAGCGATGATTGAATTTTCTGCATTTTCTTTTGTTTGTTTTTTGCTGAAGTATCCTTAGAGCTATTTCCACAACTCATTAAAAAGAATGCGATGAAAATGATATAAGCTTGTTTTTTCATATTATTTCCTAAATTCTAAAATACAATGTTGTCTCAAGTTATGTGGAACAAATGAGTGTCTAAATATGTTAATAAAAAAATAGATCCCTATTACTTTATATAGTTGCTTCTTAAATTGAGATCTGTTTAAGAATAATTGAATAATTGAATAATTGAATAATTGAATAATTGAATAATTGAATAATTGAATAATTGAATAATTGAATAATTGAATAATTGAATAATTGAATAATTGATTTATCGAGTAGAAGTTTTATGGATCCTATTAATTTTGAATTTTATATATGCCCTATACAATTTTCAGAGCTGTTTTTGTCATATAATTATTCATTATTAATAACTATATTGAGAAAATTGAAGTAAATTGATTCATAAAAATCTATGTAGATAAAATCTTATGAAATAAGACTTCTCTTGTGATGAAATCAAAATATTTTGACAAAACAAAAATCAAGAAAAAATATTCAATTCATTTCATTATTGAAATAAAAAAGCTTCAACAGTTTTTGTTAAATTCATTTAATTCATATCATTATTTTGTAATATGACTTTTGCCACTACTATTATCTGCGAGCATTCATTAAAGATATTCAAAGTTCCCCATATTTTTTCCCCATAGATAAAAGTTCCATCCCCAGGCAACTGAAATTGATTTAAACTCAGTGGTTGTTGAACTTTAGATTCGACCTGCTTGGAAAGCACATAAATGGCCTTAAAGGCCGCTTCCTTACTCGTCCATATTTTTAATTTATCTTCATTGTTTATTACCCCAGATTGAAAATCATTTTCATGGATAAAATATTTTTCCGTTCCCTCAGGAATTAATCTATTTTCATCTTCGATATCAATGCCTACGTACAGATTTTTCTCTAAGGAGATACAAGCTGCAATGGCACTTTTAGAATGTGAGATGGAAAGATGAGGTCTATGTCCGGGGGCAGGCTTAACTTGAGTATTTATTTTTGGTAATTGATAGGCATTTTCAGGTCTTAAGGCCAAATCTTCAAGAGATATTATAAACCCGTTTTTTTCTAATAAATCCGACAGTAATAATCTAGCACTCATCGTGGAAGCTAATCTCTTATCTGATTCCCCAATCAAGTGCCAAAGGTTTTTGAGTTTAGTAAACTTATCAGGATCTTGTAATATGCTGTCATAAAAATTAAGTGGTTTTACTGATATTGCAACTTTTAAGTTCATGAGATCTTTATTACCATGGAAGAGTCATTTTAGTAACCGAGTTAGATTTTTAGCATCATTTTAAATTAACAGGAGAATAAAAGTCATGAGCACAAATCAGTCCTATTCAAAACAAAACACCATTAGTCTCGTTTCCACGAGAACGCCTTTTCAACGGAAACTTCCCATGAGTGCTCAGGGAAAGCCCTTGAAAATTTCCCAATATTTTGGGGAAAACGTTTTTCAATTACTTGATAATAAAAGTTTAAAAAAAGAAACTCGTGAAACACTTAATCTCGTTATTCATGGTAAGTCGCAACTCACGAAAGAAATGTCCCAGGAAATTGCAGGACTTGTTTTAGATTGGGCCCTAGATAAGGGTGTGACCCATTTTTGTCACTGGTTTCAACCCCTCACTGGTGAAACTGCTGAAAAACACGACGCCTTTTTAAGTTTTGATCACGATCGTGCCATTGAAAAATTAAGTGTGACTCAACTCATTCAAGGTGAACCCGATGCTTCATCATTTCCAAGTGGTGGAACGAGAAGCACCTTTGAAGCCCGTGGGTATACTACTTGGGATTTAACTTCTCCAATTTTTATTAAGGAAGGACCAAACGGGAAAACATTATGTATTCCTACTGCTTTTATTTCCTATCATGGAGATGCTCTCGATAGTAAAACGCCACTTCTTAGATCCATCACTGCACTGGGAACTCACGCCACTAAATTTTTAAATCTCTGCGGTTTTAAGGATGTGGATCACGTGAATGTTACCTGTGGTCCTGAGCAGGAATATTTTTTAGTAGATAAAGCTTTTTACTATCAGCGCGAAGACCTAGTGATGACTGGACGTGGACTTCTTGGAACCATGACTTCACGCCATCAACAACTTGAAGATCATTATTTTGGCCAGGTTCCCGAGCGAGTTCTTGCCTTTATGCAGGATTCTGAAGTGGAACTTTATCAATTAGGAATTCCAGCTAAAACTCGTCACAATGAAGTGGCTCCAGGACAATTTGAAATTGCACCTATTTTTAAGGAGGCCAATCTTTCGGCCGATCAAAATAAACTATTAATGGACGTTCTTAAAAAAGTGGCCGATCGCCATAATTTTGTTTGTCTTTTTCACGAAAAACCATTCCGCGGAGTTAATGGAAGTGGAAAACATTTAAACTGGTCTATGAGTGATTCTAAGGGCAGAAATCTCCTTGAACCGGGACTCACACCCCATGAAAATTATTGCTTTTTAGCAACTGTGGCCATTGTAAGTGAAGCTGTTCGTCGTCATAGTATAGCTCTAAGAAGTGCTATTGCCTCCCATGGAAATGATCACCGCCTTGGAGCAAATGAAGCCCCTCCATCAATCATGTCAGTGTTTTTAGGAACAACTCTGACTGATATTTTAGAAAAATTTAGCTCTGGAACAAGCTATTCTCCTGAAAATCAAAAACTTCTCGATGTGGGAGCTAACCAATTAGCAAAACTTCTTAAAGATAATACCGATAGAAATAGAACTTCTCCCTTTGCTTTTACAGGAAATAAATTTGAATTTCGCGCAGTGGGAGCAAGTGCAAATATTGCATTGCCACTAGCATTTTTAAATGGAGCTGTTACTGATGTATTAGAAGAAGCTAATAAGACAATTGAAGAAAAAATCGCTAAAGGCATGGCGATTAATGATGTTCTTGCTGAACTCATTCGAAGCTATTATCTTTCTGCAAAATCGGCGGTCTTTAATGGGGATGGATATAATGAAAGTTGGGTAATTGAAGCGCAAAAAAGGGGATTACCAAATCTAAGAACTTCTCCAGAAGCACTCATTGCCTTTGAAGATAAAAAATATCACGATTTCCTAATACGATTAGGGATTTATAAAAATGAAGAAATTCATTCCCTTTGTAACGTGAGATTAGAAAGATATATAAAGCATCGCCTTATTGAATTTAATATGTTGAAAAAATTAGTGGATACACAAATTGTTCCAGCAGTTTTAAATTACAAGAACCAATTACTTTCCACCATTTCACTTTCTGAATCTTTAAAAGTGGAATCAACTGTTGAAAGAAAACAACTTGATCAATTAACTCGAGGACTCGGTCTTTTAAAAACAACTGTTGATGCTCTTTGGACTTTAAGTACTCAGCATTCAAAAGATGAAAAAGAATTTTCTCTAAAAATTGCAAAGGATATGTTACCACTAGCTGATAAAATTGCAGAAATCTCCAATGAAATTGAAAATGTGATGCCTGGTGATTTATGGCCAATGCCAAGCTACTATGAATTACTTTTTGTGAAATAATTTCTAGAATAACTGTCTAAAGAATTGAGCGGAATGAGTAAATAAAATACTATTACCATTTCGCTCATTTCTTTTTTTCACTCAATAATCTTTGACTTTTTAAATTTGAGCCCCTAGTCATTTAGTATGTCCTTCCTTTTATTATAGATTTAGCATTTTAAATTTGGTGGATCATCATGGCCGAAAAAAAGGTTCTTGTTATTGTCGAGTCACCGACAAAAGCAAATACAATTCGAAAATTTTTGCCGAAAAACTTTGTGGTGGAATCAAGTCTTGGCCACATAAGAGATCTTCCACAATCGGCCGCCGATATCCCTGCCGCTCTAAAAAAATCCGAGTGGGCCAAGCTTGGCGTCAATGTGGATGATAATTTTGATCCACTCTACGTTGTGCCCAAGGACAAATTAAAAAAAGTTAAGGAATTAAAAGATTTATTAAAAAATGCCTCTGAATTATATCTTGCTACCGATGAGGACCGCGAGGGAGAAAGTATTTCCTGGCATCTTCTGGAAATTTTAAAACCAAAAATTCCCGTAAAACGAATGGTTTTTCACGAGATCACAAAAAAAGCTATTCTCGAAGCCCTAGAAAAAACAAGAGATGTGGATACTCGTCTAGTTCGTGCTCAGGAAACTCGCCGCATTTTAGATAGACTCTATGGTTACACCCTTTCTCCACTCCTTTGGAAAAAAATTGCCTACGGACTTTCCGCAGGTCGCGTTCAGTCCACTGGTCTTAAAATGATTGTGGAAAGAGAACGTGAGAGAATACTTTTTAAAAAATCTCTCTATATGTCTCTAAAAGCAAAACTCACTAGTACAGAAAAACAGAATGGTTTTGAATCGAGACTCACGGCGGTTAAAACGAAGCGCGTGGCAACGGGAAAAGATTTTAATGAAACTACTGGAGAACTTCTTCAGGATAGAAAAGATAAGGTCATTTTATTAGCAAAAGATAATATATCTTTGATTACCCAAAATTTACAAAAAAGTGCCTTTATTGTGGATACACTCGAAGAAAAAGACGTTTTTTCTTCGCCCTCAGCTCCCTTTATAACTTCCACTCTTCAGCAGGAGGCCAACCGTAAACTAGGACTCTCAGCAAGAGACACCATGCGTGTGGCGCAAAAATTATATGAGGAAGGTTTAATTACCTATATGAGAACAGATTCTCCAACGCTTTCCTCTCAAGCTGTGGAAGCAGCAAGGTCTGCTATTATTGAGCTCTATGGAAAAGAATTTGTGGCAAAGGAAGCTCGCCAATATTCAGCCAAGCAAGCTTCAGCTCAAGAGGCCCACGAAGCTATTCGTCCGGCCGGCTCAACTTTTGTTCATCCCGATAAAATTGAATTTATTGGAAAGGAAAAATCTCTCTACGAATTAATTTGGAAGAGGACCATGGCAAGCCAAATGGAAAGGGCTCAAAAGCGCTCCATGACTGTGAAATTTGTTCCAGAAAAAAATAAGGATTTAGAATTTACTTCTAACGGCCTTCGCATTGTTTTTCCAGGGTATTTGCGTGCCTATGTTGAAGGGAGCGATGATCCAGAATCAGCTCTAGAAGATCAAGACGTTATTTTACCTCCTTTAAAAGTAGGAGATAAATTAAACTGCCTAAGCCTTGATGAAATGCAACATGAAACAAGACCTCCAGCTCGCTATACGGAAGCAAGTCTCATTCAGCGTTTAGAAAAGGAAGGAATTGGACGTCCTTCAACTTATGCTTCTATTATTTCTACGGTTTTAGAAAGAGGTTACGTTAGAAAAGAAGCCAACGCCCTAATTCCTTCTCTAACAGGCATGGCAGTGATTCAGTTACTTGAAAAATATTTTTCCGATCTCATTAGTTATAAATTTACTTCTGGTATGGAAGAAGACCTCGATAGAATCGCTAGTGGAGAAGGCAATAACATCACTTACTTAAAAAAATTCTATCTTGGTGCCACTGGACTTAGAGATAGTGTGAGTAAGCAGGAAAAAAATATTAATTCTACTGAAGGTAGAACAGTTCTTCTTCCTCATCTGACTCCCGAAATTGAATTAAAAATTGGCCGCTATGGTCCCTATGTCGTCAGTGTCTCTCCAAAAAGTCCCACTGTGACAGCTACTACTGCTGTACCAACAAAAGGTGCTAAGGGAAAAAAAGCTAAGGACGCAGCTCCAGCCAAGGAAAAAAATGAAAATGAACAACATGCTTCCATTCCAGAGGATGTGGCTCCGGCAGATTTAACAGTTGAAAAATTAAAAGACTATTTAATATTAGGTCAAAGAGGACCTGAGCCACTTGGCACTGATCCAGTGACGGGAAAACCGGTTTTTTGCCTAGTGGGAAGATATGGAGCATACGTTCAACTGGGTGAAAAAACTGATGATGTACAAAAACCTAAGAGGGCAAGTTTAGGTCCACAAATGGATCCAAAGACGATTACTCTTGAAACTGCTCTGCATCTTTTAAAATTACCAAGAGAGTTGGGCATTCATCCAGTATCAAAAAAGCCTATCATTGCTAACGCTGGGAAATTTGGGCCATATGTCATGTGCGATGGGGATTTTCGCTCTATTGGCAAAAATTTTGATGTTTATACTATAACCTTTGATCAGGGACTGGATTTGCTAAATCAACCCAAGGTTGCTAGTCGTGGAGCAACCATGCTCCGAGAAATGGGAGCTCATCCTAAGGATGGAAAGAAAATTTCTGTCTACGATGGTAAGTACGGACTCTTTTTAAAACATGGAACTAAAAATTATTCCGTGCCAGAAGAGCAGAGAAAGAAGGAATTTGTGGAAAAATGGAAAATGGATGAGATTTTAGGGTGGATGTCAATTGACAAAAATAAGACCAAAAGTTAAGTTAACAACTGTTTGAATTTGAATATTTAGGTGAAGGATTAATTTCATGAAAAAAAATGCTAAAAGTGCTGCTCCTGGTGAATACAGATTTGTTGTTTTCAAAGATGTTGGTGCTGATTTCTCCATTTTGACTCGTTCTGCTATTAAAACCACTGAAACAGTGATGTGGACTGACGGAAAAGAATATCCACTACACAAAGTTGATATTTCAAGTGCTTCTCACCCTTTTTATACTGGTAACCAAAAAGTTATGGATACAGAAGGAAGAGTGGAGAGATTTCTTAAGAAATACAATCGACGTACTCCTGGAACTGTTGCTACTCCCACGAAGAAATAATTCGAAGAAATAATTTTTTTATTTCCATTAGATTTTCCTTATATAAAAAAGACCAAATTTGCATTTGGTCTTTTTTTTTGTCTTACCTCATAACAGAGATTAGAGATTGCTGCTTGTACTTCTAATATATTAGTTCAGGTTGCGCTTGAATTATTTTCCATTTACAGAAGAAAATAAATTTCAGTGAAAATGATTTATTGCTTAAAAATAAATTTTTTGTATTTTAGTTCTGTGGTTTCCACTTTACCAGTGGCCTGGCAAATAGAACAATTATCCGGGTTATGTTTTTTCGAATTTCGGTGAAGATAATTTTTCCAATGAAAATAGATAAGTATCAGACTGCAAATGGTGGTTACCAGTGGCTCAATTATTTCATGAAATGGAAGAAGATCATTTTCAGCTAAAACAATGACGATGATGATACTGGCGATGGCCATTCCTGGGCCATAGAGATAGGCCAATTTTCTATCCTCTAAAAATCTTGGTAGAAAGGAAAGTAAAGATAGAGGCATAATGAGATAAATGAGAAAATTATGAAAATGGGAATGCCACTGTCCTAAAATTAAATGAAGGGCAGGAAAACTAATGAAAATAATAGGTAATACCAGGCAGTGTATAACACAAGCTGCCGATAAACAGATGCCAATTTTATCAAGGGCATTTTTTAAGGTAGTTTTTAGTCCAGTTTCAATCAAGCTTTTCATAAATTACTTTGTACTCTGCCAAACTTGGAACTGCAATCATGAAAAAACCTCCCTATAAAATTGCTCTACTTTTTGGATCTCAGTCTGGAAAAACTGCTCTTTTGGCCAAATCCCTATACCAAAATATCCTTGATCGAAATCTCCCCTGCGATCTTTATGATTTAGAGGGAAAAGTGCTGGAAGATTTTAAGGACTATGAGGTAATTATATTGGCCACGAGCACCTATGGTGATGGGGAGCCACCCGATAATGCCACCCAATTTTTTCAATCCCTAAAAGGGTCAAATCCACTTTCATTAGGTGAAAAGAAGTACTACGCCCTTATTGGAATAGGTGATCGATTTTATCCCCACTTTTGCCAGGCAGCGGTAGATTTTGATCAGGAATTTAAAGATCGTGGTTTTCAGGCAATTAGTGAGACTTTTTTGGGAGAATTTCAGGAACAGGAATTGATAGAAGACTGGACTAGTAATTTGCTTTATCATCTTGATTTTATTGTTCTTAATCAAACTTCAGGCCTAGAATAAATGAAAGGTGAATTTTTTTACTAAGGAAAATAGCATGCGTCAGACTCCTTCACTAGCTCCCTCTATGGTTAAGAGAATATATTTTGTTTTTCTAATACTTATTTGTGTAAGTGCATCGGTTTATTCCCTTGAAACAAAAGATATAAAGGAGAGTTCATCTAAAGCAAGAGAGATGATGTTGGGAGGCTTACTGAAGGGAGCACTCGAAAACATGCATATTACAAAAATGAAAATTGATGACGAGGTTTCAAAAAAAGCCCTGGAAGAATTTATAAAAAAAATTGATTTTGGAAAACAATTTTTAACAAAAGTAGATGTGGCCGATTTTCATCGCTACGATAGATTACTTGACGATGAACTAGAATCTGGAAAATTAGAATTTATGGATTTTGCCTTTGATCGATTAAAGGAAAGACAGGGAATTATTAAAACCTATGTTTTTGAAAGATTAAAAAAACCATTTGATTTTAAAAAAGAAGTTCCCTTTGAAACTGATTCCGAAAAAAGAAAATTCGTAGGTAACATAACTGAACTTTATGATTTATGGGAAAATATTTTAAAATATGAAATTTTAAGTGAGTATGCCGATCTTAAGGAAAAGCAGGATTTTCCAGAGATAGCTGCCGCTAAGGACAAAAAAAATCAATCAAAAAAAGCTGCTGCTAAAAAAGATAAAAATGTTAAGGCTGAGCCTAAATTAACTGATGAAAAATTAATGGCAAAATCTCTAGAGGAAGTTGAAAAAAGTTATAAGAAAATTTTTGACCGCATTGAAGATAGAAAAAGAGATTTTGAATTAGATAAATTTTATAATTCCTTTGCTCGCATTTACGATCCCCATACTGATTATTTAATTCCAGAAGATAAGGATGTTTTTGATATCGATATGAGTGGAAAATTAGAGGGGATCGGTGCCCTTCTTCGAGAGGACGGCATTTATATAAAAGTAGAAGACGTTATTCCAGGAAGTCCTTCCTGGAAAACGAAAAAAGTGGAAAAGGATGATCTTATTTTAAAAGTATCACAGGGATCAAAAGAAGCAGTAGACGTGGTTAATATGAGTGTTCAAGATGCGGTGAAACTCATTCGCGGAAAAAAAGGAACTGAAGTTCGACTTACATTAAAAAAACCAGATGGATTAATTATTGTGGTTCCGATTGTGAGAGACGTGGTTGAACTAGAAGAATCCTATGTGAAAACCGTAACCCTTCAAAAGAAGGGTGAAAAAAGTTTATATGGTTATATCAGCTTGCCAAAATTTTACCGGGATTTTAATGATAAAAATGGCAGAAATTGTTCTGATGATATGAAGAAAGCTCTCGAGCAATTAAATAAAAAGAAAGTTGATGGAGCCATTGTTGATTTAAGAAATAATGGAGGAGGAGCGCTCATTGATGCAGCTTTAATGTCGGGATTATTCATAAAGAAAGGACCGATCGTTCAAGTAAAAGCTCAAACGGGAGCTGTAGAGGTTCTCGATGATAAGGATATGAATGTTACTTTTGATAAACCACTTATTGTTCTCGTAAATAATAATAGTGCATCAGCTTCTGAAATTGTAGCTGCAGCATTACAGGATTATGGGAGAGCAATCGTTGTTGGTGGTGAACATACCCATGGTAAAGGAACAGTTCAGCAAGTGATCGATTTAGACAATGTTATTCCACCCATGGCAAAACCCTTTTCTCCCTTTGGAGCGATAAAAGTAACCATACAAAAATTTTATAGAATTACGGGCGGATCAACTCAATATAAGGGTGTAACTCCCGATGTGATTTTACCTGATCCCATGAGTGTTTTAGAAAAGGGTGAGAGATTTTTAGAATACAGTTTGCCCTGGGCTCAAGTTGCTCCAGTGGAATTTTCGCCCTGGGAAGGACCAGTGTATAATCGTATGGATCTCGTTTCAAAAAGTACAGAGCGCGTAAAAAAATCAGAAAAATTTAAAAAGATTTTTGAGAGTATTGATTGGTATAAAACGAGAAAGGAGCAAACTCAAAAAATTTTAACTCTAGAAAAATTTATGGCAGATAGAACTTTAGTGAGAACAAAATCGAAGGAAATTGAGGAACAGGTTCAGGATAAGGATTTAGCTACTAATCCCATTACCGAAATTACTAAGGAAGAGGATAAGGAACGTTTTCAAAATACTCAGGATCAATTGCAAAAGGATCCCTATATCGATGAGTCTCTAAATATTTTAAGTGATATGGTTAGTCAAACTAAGACCACCGCCAATATGAGTATTAAAAAATAATTCTAGAATATAGTTTGAAGAGGGTAGGGTATTTCATTGTTTGCACGATCACAGAAAAAAAAATGGGAACTAACACTATTAGAAAAATATAAGTTATATGAAGCTTCAGTCCAGGATCCTGCGGGAGAAGTGGAAACGCTCCATGAAATTTATTCTGATATAAGAAAAAAAAAAGTGGCCAAAAGTTTTCGTGAGGATTTCGCAGGTTCGGCTGCTCTTTGCTGTGCTTGGGTTAAAAAATCATCTAAACATGTGGCCTATGGGGTGGATTTAGATCCTCTACCACTTGAATACGCTGCAACTTATCATTTGACTAAGTTAAGTCCAGGAGCAAAGAAACGTATTCATCTTATTGAAGGGAATGTTTTAACTGAGACTACGCCACCAGTTGACTTAATTGCTGCCTTAAATTTTTCCTATTTTATTTTTCGTGAACGCATTCAATTATTAGAATATTTTAAAGCTGCTCATAAACATTTAAATAAAGATGGAGTTTTAATTTTAGATTTATTTGGCGGGACTGATGCACAAAAAGTCATGGAGGAAGTAGTTGACCATGATGATTTTAAATATTTTTGGGATTGTATTTCCTTTGATCCCATTACTCATTTTTGTCATTTCGCCATTCACTTTAAGCGAAAAAAACAAAAAAAAATGAAAAATGTTTTTGATTACCATTGGAGACTTTGGTCTTTGCCAGAATTGAGAGATCTTCTGAGTGAAGCAGGTTTTCGTCAGACAATTCCCTATTGGGAAGGTGATGATGGTAAAGGCGGAGGAAATGGAGAATTTAAGGCCACATCGACTGAGGAAAATTGTTTATCCTGGGTTGCCTATATTGCTGCAGTAAAGTGATAAAGGTGAGTCTATGAATGGTAATAATCAACCAAACCAAAATAGTGAAGTTATTTTTCCTAAACATTGGCCACCCATTTTTACTGGACCAGATGTAGAAGAAAAAAATGCTGATCTATTTTTTCAGAATAAGAATGAAATTTCATATTATTTAGCGATAACTCCAGACATTAAACATGATAGAAATAATATTGTAGAAGATTTAAAAAGTTTACATATTAAAGAATTAGAATGTGAAGGCCAAGATTTAAAAGAAGATTTACTTTTAAATCTCCATTCTGCCCATATGCCAGTTTCCTATTCAACGTTGCTAGATACATTAAATGGAATGAGTGAATTAGATTTATCAAAATATAAAATAATACATTTGCCTCTGAATTGTCATGTCTTAGAAAGTGCTATTTTAATTGGAGAAATAAAAAAAATTCTCCAATCAAAAAATCAATTACAAATACTTATTTCAGTTCAGCTAGGGCATTTTTATTTTACCCGATTTGATTATTGGAATAATCATTTGCGTCAGTGCTTTGCCATTATGAGTGCTATGATTGGCGGTGTAGATCGTTTTGTTCTTTATTGTCCTAATTTAAAAAATGATTCTACTCATTTTGAAATTGGTCTAAGACGAAATATAATAAGGTCTGCACTAACTGCCCCGCGAGTTTTACAGGAAGAGACCGATATATTAAATTTTAATAATGTGTTGAATGGCTCTGAAATTAAGGAATTTTTTTTAAAAAATAAGATGGTTTCGGAAAATCTAGAAGAGGATATCTGTCAGGGCAAAAAAATTATTACGGGTGTTAATCAATATATTGATAATACATTAGAAGATCAAAAAAATTTTTCAGATCCGAACCCTATTAATAATAAGGGAATGAGTTTTCTTGATAGGCTTGAGAAACTAAGAATTAGTTGGATGGGTATTCAAAAGAGAAATAAAATTGTTGTCCATGTGGTTGAGTGTGAGGGGATTTTGCCTAAAATTTTTTCTCAAAGGAAAATTTTTTTAGAAAATTTTTTGGCCTTTTCTTTTCTAGAATTTAGTTTTGAAAAAATGCCAAGTAAGGGTAATTTACTTTTTATTATTGGTGATCAACTTTGTTTTAAAAATGTTGAAACACAATATGATCAGATCGTTTTAGTTTCTGGGATTGAGGTTAAAACAGAATTAAATTCTCCAGTTTTAGTTATAAATCAAAAAGTTAGAATAGATCATTTTTGGACTAAAATATTAGAATATTACAATAAATAGATTTTAAAAATGAACACTGAAAAAATAAAAAATACTAATAATTTTAACGGGGTAGTTGGGAAATTTCCTTTTACGAGAGGTCCCTATCCTTCCATGTATAAAACAAAGCCTTGGACAATTCGTCAGTACGCAGGGTTTTCTACCGCTGAAGAATCCAATGCATTTTACAAAAAAAATCTTTCACAGGGTCAAAAGGGATTATCAGTTGCCTTTGATTTACCTACTCACCGTGGCTATGATTCCGATCATCCAAGAGTCATGGGCGATGTGGGCATGGCCGGCGTGGCCATTGATTCAGTTGAAGATATGAAAATATTATTTCAAGGTATTCCTCTTGAAGATGTTAGTGTTTCCATGACTATGAATGGAGCAGTTATTCCCATTTTAGCAATGTTTATTGTGGCAGGACTTGAGCAGGGTGTTGCTCTAGATAAACTAACTGGTACTATTCAAAATGATATTTTAAAAGAATTCATGGTGCGAAATACTTATATTTATCCACCAAAACCATCACTCAGAATTATTGCTGATATTTTTTCTTATACATCAAAACTTATGCCAAAATTTAATAGCATAAGTATTTCTGGCTATCATATGCAGGAAGCAGGTGCTAGTGCTGATCTTGAATTAGGTTATACCATTGCTGATGGTCTTGAATATGTGCGAACAGGAATGAACGCTGGAATTAATATTGATGATTTTGCCCCGCGGCTTTCTTTTTTTTGGGGTATCGGCATGAATTATTTTGAAGAGATTGCAAAATTAAGGGCAGGCCGTTATTTATGGGCCAATTTAATGCGCGATCTTGGTAGTAAGGATGAAAAATCTCAAATGCTGCGCGCACACTGTCAGACTTCTGGTTGGAGTTTACAGGCCCAGGATTTAAATTCAAATTTAACTCGTACAGCAGTTGAAGCTCTTGCCTCACTTCACGGAGGAACGCAATCATTACATACAAATTCCTTCGATGAAGCCTTAGCACTTCCGACAAAAATATCCGCAAGGCTGGCGCGAAATACCCAAATTCTTTTGGAACAAGAAAGTGATGTTTGTTTATATGCCGATCCCTGGGGGGGCTCTAAAGTGATAGAGGCATTGACACAAAAAATAGCAAGAAGTGCCTATGGACACATTACAGAAATAGAATCTATTGGTGGGATGACAAGGGCGATTGAAAAGGGAATTCCAAAATCTCGCATCGAAAGTTCCGCAGCAAAAACTCAAGCCATGATTGATAGCGGTGAAAAAGTTATTGTGGGATTAAATAAATATCAAACAAATCTAGAAGAAAAAATAAATGTATTAAAAATTGATAATAAGTTAGTTTTACAAAAGCAACTCGCAAGGCTCAAAGTTGTAAAGAAAACGAGAGATGAAAGTAAAGTTCAGCAGCTTTTAAAAAAACTAAATGTGGCAGCGGGTAGCAATGAAAATCTATTAGAGCTTGCAGTTGAGGCGGCAAAATCACGTGCCACGGTGGGAGAAATTTCTGATGCACTTGAAAAAGTTTTTACTCGATATTCGGGAAATATTCAGACTGTACAGGGAGTTTATTTGAGTAAGTTAAATCAACTTAAAGATCATGATAAAAACCTTCGTGAGACTTTACAAATAATTCAGCAAAAAGTGAAAAAATTTGAAGTAGATGCTGGAAGGCGCCCTCGAATTCTCATTGCTAAAATTGGTCAAGATGGACACGATCGTGGTCAAAAAGTAGTGGCTTCAAGTTTTGCTGATTTTGGTTTTGATGTGGATATTGGTCCACTTTTTCAAACTCCAGAGGAAGTGGCAAATCAGGCCGTGGAAAATGACGTACATTTTGTGGGACTAAGTAGTTTAGCTGCAGGACATTTAACCTGGGTTCCACTTCTTATTAAGGCCTTAAAAGATTTAAAGCGAGGCGATATTGATGTAGTTGTGGGGGGAGTGATTCCTCCAGAAGATTATGATGCATTATTAAAAATGGGCGTAAAATTTATTTTTGGTCCTGGTACGAATTTAATGAAAGCAGTAATTGATATGATTACATTATTAAATAATAATATAAAAAAATGATTTAATTTATGGACGAAATATTAACTAAATTAGTTGAAGGATTAAAAAATAAAGAGCGCTGGGCCCTTGGTAAAGCTTTGACCTTAATGGAAAGTACCTTAACAAGTGATGAACAGCTTGCCCCGAAAATTTTTCAATCAGTTAATAATTCTACTAAATCTCATAGTATATTGTCGCCCAAGGTTATAGGTATCAGTGGAGCCCCAGGGGTTGGTAAAAGCTCCTTCATTGAGGCCGTGGGGTTAGAAATTTTAAATACTGATCCCTCTGCCAATATTTTTGTTTTTTCCGTTGATCCTAGTAGTGAATTAACCGGAGGCAGTATTTTAGGTGATAAAACGAGAATGACAAAGCTCAGTGCTCATCCTAGATGTTATATTCGCCCTAGCCCCTCTAAATCGGCACTTGGGGGCTTAAGCCCTAAAACCTTTAAGGTCCTTGAACTTGTTAAGAAATTACATTTTTCATATATTTTTATTGAAACCGTTGGCGTTGGACAATCTGAATCCACTGTTAGATTTATGTGTGATCTCTTTTGTTTACTTATTGCTCCTGGACTTGGAGATGATTTACAGGCCATGAAGCGCGGGATCTTAGAACATATTGATGTGGCAGTGGTTAATAAATCCGATGGAACTAAAGAGCAAATGTTAGCGGCTGATTTAACTAAAAAACATTATGAACAATCCTTAGAAGAATTAAGGCATCAAAAAATTCCGGTTTATTTAGCTAGTACAGTCACTCAGTTAGGAATAAAAGAATTCGCTCATCTATTACAAACTCAGATATTCAAAAAATCTAATGCAATGGATGAGGAATTAAAGAAAATACTTTTTTTACAGGAATGGCAAAAAATAGCCCAAAATTGGTTAAATACTCTAAGTAACCAGGAACTAGAGAATGTTATTTTTCAATTAAATGAAAATATCGCTCTTTGCGCAAAATCCATTTAGATTCTTTCATTGACATTATTTTCATCATTTCGTATTTGTCCCATGAGGACTTAATATGAACTATGTTAATTTTTTTATGCTTATTCTTTTCTTCCACGTTCAAAATGTCTATTCATCAGCAGAGATTTCGATAAATGTAAGTCAAAAAATAATTAGTATTGATGTAGATATAAATTTTTATGGGAACCTGGGCACAAGTGGTGCAAAAATTGCTGAGAATGAAATTCTAAAATCTTGGGTTTTACCAAAACATCAATTTCCAAAAAATTCAAATTTTCCAAATTATTTATTAAAAATAAATTTAATCACTAAAATTCTAACTGATTTTCAAGCTAAATCGCTATTAGCAATTAATAATGATTTTAAGCAGAATTTTATTCGACTTGAATTGGGGGATTTGAAAAGTGAGAGTTTTATATTATCAAATGGTAATAATGGAGGAGTGTGGTATATGGGAGCAGGCATTGGAAAAACAAAAACTGCAGCTCACGAATTTGGACACATATTAGGATTAGGTCATTTAACTCCCAATGATCAACGCGGATTTGGAAATACTATTAGTATCATGAGTACAAAATTAACTGAAGTTGATTTAGAGGCTCAAAATAAAAATCTCAATCAAACAATTTTTGGGTTTTATCAAAAATGTAATATTTCAAAGCGTAAGGTCACTGATGGAGATCTGGTAAATTTAGCAAATGTAATAAAAAAATATTCCCAAGGAAAGTTTCATAAAATCTCATTAGGACTTATTCCTAATTTTTATTATGATGAAAATGCCATCCCTCAGTAATAATTATATAAAAAGTTGTATTTTTTTCATAAAACGAAACCTGTAATATTATTTAGTTGAACAAAATTTCATTTCTTGTTTAAATTTAATCTAACAAATAAACAGAGTTCTTCCTTTTTGTGGAGCATTCGTCAACGTTGGAGTGGAAAATGAAACATTTGATTACAAGTTTTCTTTTATTAACATCAATTTCTAGTTTTGCTGAAGTCGCCTGTAAACTTACAGGGGTTACAAAATGTATGTGTGAGGCGGGTTATCAAATCCGTTGTGAAAAAAAGAATTTTTATATTAAAAACGATGTAAAAGTTAAAATTCCCAATGGCAAAATAATGTCAATTCAAGAAGTAGACGCAACAAATGATGAGGCCAATTTTGATATTACTCTTATTAGTGGCACAACTTTGTACGTAGATCCCTATGCAGAAAAAGTGGCTGGAATATATAAGAATTAGTATTATTCATTTTATATTTTTGAATTTTATATATGTGGAGGATGAAATGAAAAAAAAATTTATTTTATTACTATTTACATTTTTTCTTATGAGTTTTGCTAATGCTGCACCGGTTGAAAAAATTGAAACTGATTTTGCAAAACGCCTAATGTCTTATGAAGTAATGAATGTTTGGTTCAATGCGATTCATATTTTTGCTGAAAATCCAAATGCTCACTTTCAGGTTTGTTTTATGCTAGGAAAATTAATGGGTAGATTAGAAGCAATAGAATTAAGTGATAGTTTGACAAAAGTTGAACTATATAGAAATGAAATTACAACTAGCAAGTATTTTCTTGATGCAATGTTTAAATTTGGTATTTGCTCAAGTGAAGAACGAAAACAATTATCAGTCTCTACAATGAATGAAAGATTTTACGAGAGAGCGTTTTCAATTTCAAGTATTGAATAATAATTTGTAATATTAGAGCTAAGTATATCTATTTCCATTTTTCGCGTATTTGCCACAGGAGTCACCCAATGAATAAGCGGCGATTTTTTCCTGTGGCCATCATTAATGATTTTGTGATTTTTAAATTCTACAGATCTGTAAAAAGTAATAATAACAATTCCTTTTTTTCCACCAGGTGAAACGACGAAAATGCCATCCCCCCGTAATAATTTATATTAAAAATAGATCTGATAAAAATAATTGAATTTTGTCAGAATAATTTTTGTAAAAAGTTCTAACTGAAGAAAAAAATATCATTTTTATTTTTTTTAAATTTTAGAATTATAATACGTGTTATTACTATTTAATCAATATTAGAAATTTTTCTAATAAAAGTCTAAACGAAGGATAGGATGATGAAAAATATAGTAATAGTGTTCTTTAGTTTATTATTTCTAGGGAATATGGCAAACGCTAAACCAGTAGAAAAAATTGAAACAGAAATCGGTAAACTTTCTTTGGCTTTATCTATTAATGAAACATGGACTAGCGCTATGGAAGCTTTAAGAATAGGTGCAGGTTTAAATGAATACCCTAATAATAAAACATTTCCGAAAACTTGTTTTATTCTTGGGCAATTATTAAATCGTTTAGAAGCAATAGAGTTAAGTGATTCATTGTATAAAGTTGATGAATATAGAGACGAAATTAGCACTCAAAAGGCTTATTTAGATGGAATGGTCAAATTTGGACTTTGTTCAAATAATGATAAAGGTAAATTACCTATGTTATCATTATTGGTTCATTTTGAAACTAGATCTAAAGCATTATTTATTTTAAATGATAAAAATGAGATTTGATAAATAGCTTTGATAAAAATTTAGTTCCATTTTTCCCGCATTTGCCACAGGAGTCTCCCCATGAATTGGCGGCGATTTTCTCCTGTGGCCACCATTAATAATTTTGTGATTTTTAAATTCTGCGGATCCGTGAAAAGTAATAATAACAATTCCTTAATATAATTTGTTCCGAGGGTAACATAGTTATCCGTACCAATTCCTAGTTGAACTCCCTTTTTTTCCCACCAGGTGAAAGGATGATCTTTATAATCTGGAAAACAGGTGGTGAGTTTATTATTGGAACTAGGAAGGGCCACAAGGGAAATTCCCTTATCCAGTAAACGGTTTAAAACATCGTGCTGATAGTGCTCTACTTCACGTGCTGAGTGAAATTTTACTTTTGTAAAAATTTTTTCTTCCTGCAAATTTAATGGGAATCCTTTTAATAACTTTTCTCTAATATGTTTGTGTTCACGCCATTCCATTTCACTTATTTCTTTCTCATCGGAACTTCCCACTTCAAGACCAACTCCTTGAATATTATTTTCCATGACTCGTTGAAAGAGTCGATGGAAATAATAATTGGGATTTATTCCAAGACTTAGTCCGTGTTCAAGTGTATCAATTTGCCAAATGTTCATGGCATTATCCACGGCCTGAACGCCCTTTCTAAGGGTATGCCAGACTTCACCATGATGACTGCGAATAAATAGTCCACGGTATTTTAATTTTCGAAGACCATAGCGCATTTCACTAAAGTGTTCCTTGCGAAAAAGATCACGTTCATTTCCCACAGTGTCTACATCAGTTAAGTATTGAGATAATTCAGGGTATTTATCTAAAAGTTTGATAAGCGTTTGAACTTGTGCAATAAAATGATCTTCTTTTTTTTCGTAATTATTTTGATCGTAAAAATAAGATTCCTTTCTAAAACTTGGAGAAAGTACGAATTGAAAATGAGGAAATTCTTTTTTTACACTCATGAGACCTTCATAGAGTCCCATGACTACGTCTTCTTCAGAGTTTAATACTCCAGGAACTTGGTCCCCTGTTCTTGCAAGCGTAAATTTTAAACGAAGCATCCCCACGTTATGATTTTTAATCATGGTAGTGGCCAAATATTTTGCTGCTAAGATATGACGTTCTTTGGTCGTGAGAATAACTTTTGGAATATAGAGAAGTTGCAGATAGCGATCAAAAAGTTCATTAGGTGCAAGTTCGAGAAGTTTAGCAATGTCGCTAACATTATCGGTAGAAACATTTTTTCCATAGATAGTTTCAAGATCAGTTTTAATTTTTTTTCCAGATGGACCTGCTAATTCCTCTTGAAAAAAGGGTGTGACAAATTCTGCTGGTAGAGCTCCTGTTAAGTGGGTGTGTTCTTCCTTAAAGGGCAGAGGGAAATTTTTGAAAAAAAAACTAAGGGCATCAGCAACTGGATGGTCAAATAATTTTTCTATGGGAATTTCATCTCGGTGATAAGATGATATGAGTAATCTAAATTCTTTAATAAGTCTTCGATCATCTTCACTCATTCGCGCATTAGGAGTCAGTGCAGCAAGTTCTAAAGTATCTTCAAGTGGAATGCCATTAGTGGTAGCAATAACATTAATGAGAGTTTTAGTTAAGGAATTAGGATTCACGTTGAAACTCCTTAAATTTAGAAACTTAGTTGTTGAGATTGACCTTTAACACTGTTTTTAAGGATTTCCAAGTAGCGATTTTGCGGCAAAACATCGCGATTTTTTAATATATCAATCAAATCATCCCAGCTATCAATACCCCAGAGTAATTCATCTGATTCATTTAACCTTTTAGGATCATTAATCAGGAAACTGGGAACGCCAAAAACGCCGCTTTTAATGGCAACTTCGGTGGATTGATTAACTTCTAGTTTACTTTCTCGTGTAAATGATTGGATCATCAGGGCCTTGCCATCAAGACCATTTTTTTCCATTAGTTTTTCTAAAAGATCAGGATCATCACTGGGTTGTCCTTTTGCCCAGATGTGTTCCCAAAGAATTTTAATAATTTTTTTTTGAAGGAGTGAATCACTAAAATTTTTAGAGGTTTGTTCCGTGGAAAGCCTAAGTGCGTATAGTGGATTAAAGGGATGCATCTGTGGCGGTTGAAATTCAATTTTTGATTTAATGGACATACGCAAGCATTGTCTAAATAGGTAGAGCCTTTTTGGAGGAATTTCTGCTGGACCCTTTTGTCCCCAATGATTTAAAACTTTTCCAAGTAGAATGGGTTTAAAATTCCAATTTGCTAATGTGTTGTATTCATTTTCCATGGAAAAATAGCGATGAAAAAAAAAATAGGAGAATGGTGAAAGATAATCAAAATATACTGTGACAGTTTTTTTTTCTGTTTTTAAATCCGACTGATTTTCCATTGTATTTATGCTCCCAATTCTAAAAAACTTAAATCTTATAACACTTTACTTTTAACTAGGTAAAAAAATCACTTTCTCCTCAAGTCCTATTTCAATGTAGTCGATAGGAAAATGTCGTCCCATTTTATTTTTATTAAATGCCCTTAACAAGGAGAGTTTTCATGTCGGCCAAGCAATTGTTATTAATCCTACTATTTCCCTTTCTCTTTTTTTCCTGTGGAAAAAATGGAGGAGTGAAAGTTAAAGAATTAAAATTAGAAGAAAAAATTATTCAGGATCAAATTTGGCTAGATCTTAAAGCAAAATTAGATCTTGGAAACACTGTTTTACCAGGTGTTGGAAAATTACCTATCCGCCTTCCTAAGCAAGGTCTCGTAGGAGAAATTGAAATAGGAACAGATTTTATTAATGTGGGTATCAACTTATCTAAAGTGACTCCGCTACAAACACAAATTTCAGAACTCCCTAACGGAGAAAAGTTACCACTAATTGCTGAAAATACGGTGGCAGTCATTCCCATAAGAGTGGGAAATGGATCCTTGATTAAAATTTATGTTTCACTCGTTCCAGGAGCAAAGGCAATTGGTGTGAGTATTCCTATTACTCAACTTGATTCTCTAGGAGTTCAATTAAAAGATCCAACAACATTTTTCCCAGGTCTATTGGTAGGGAATGTGAGGGTCTATCCAGGGCTTTACACCTCTCCTAGGTCAGGAGAAAACGGCTTGGGACTTTTTGTTGATTTAAATAATGTATTCTATAAATTAATGGCCCAGGGACAATGGTATGAATTAACAGATAACCAGAATTTTGAATTAGACTATTCTCCACAAATTCCTGAAAAAGCAAAAGAGAGAGCAATTCAGAAATTTGTTTATAAATTACATCAGAGAAGACAACACTTATCTGTTGATTAAATTATTGTAATATAATGATTTTGTAATATTTGAGGCGGCGGGATTGAGACATTGAAATACAAGTTTCTATCTCGCTGCTTTTTGAAAATAGTGTTTTTTGATAAAATAAAGCGCAATGAGTACTGCAGCACTTCCTAAAATGATGAGTTTAAATTCTTTGAAGCTACTAATAATAGCTTCACCAAAAGTGGCCACTAAAATGACCTGAGTGGGAACTGAAATAAGGGCAACCAGAACGTCCACTAACCAAAATTTCCATAGAGGCACTCCCATCATGCCACAGCTAATGTGCCCAGGAAATCTGATGCCTGGGGTAAATCGGAATACTCCCACGGCCAGAGCGCCATATTTTTCAAAGAGATTATTGATTTTAATAAAAACAGGAGATTGGATACTTTTTTCAAAGAGTATTTCTACAGAAGTTTCCTGTTTTTTACTATTGGATAAAAAAAAGTAACGTATTTTGGCCAGCAATCTAAAGATTTTTGTTCCATGATATTTTCCTAATAAATAAACCACTGTATCAGATAAAATCACCGCAAAAAAACATACTCCTGCTAATACATACATATCAACGCCCTGAGCAGCTACCCCAGAAGAATCAATTGGTGGAGGATAAATATGAGGGTTATGGGCCATAAAGGCAATGATGCCGCAGCTAAGTAAGACTACTTCTTCTGGTAGTGGAAAACCAAAACCACTGAGTAGCATGAATACAATAACAAAAAGATACACTCCAATAGGAGAGTAAGCATACTGAAAGAGAAATTGAAAAATGGTATCTTCAGAAAACATGTTTTACCCAAAATCTTTATTGGCCTTTATAGTTTAAAAGTTGTTTTGCAGTTAGACTCGAAAAATATTGCACAATAAGTAGGGTTAAGAAAAAAACTACTAAATAAAGAGAGACTAATTCCTTCATGGTAGAGACCCAACTCCAAATGAATAGTCCGTCAAAAAATTCATTAGCAATCCAGATTCCTGTAAAATAACTAATGCAGGGAATTAATATAAAAACAAAACTTAATAGGGCGGAAAATTCAAAGAGATAGAGTTTAACGAGATTTGTGCTACTAAAACCCTGCAATCGAAGAAGTGCCATTTCCTCAGATGCCTGAAAAAGTCTATCGTAAACAACAGTTACCCATAAAAATAAGCTGAGTATGGTGAAACCGATGGATAAAAATCCGAGAGCACTCATTAGTTTAGTGATTTGATCAGCAATTGTTTTAATGACTCCTTTTAAAAAAATGGTGGAGACATGGGGCATGGTTTGAATAATTTTTGAAATAATGATTTCTTCGGACTTAGGGGCATCATTGAGTGTTTTAATAACTGCTAAAAATGAAGATGGAATATTATTAATAACTCCATCTGGGAAGACGATGAAAAAATTTGGGTGAAAAGATAACCAAAAAACACTTCGTAAATTAATAACCCTCGATTTAATAATAAGTCCTCCAAAATCAAAGACTACAACATCGTGAAGTTTAATTTTTAATCTTTTTGCATAACGATATTCTAATGAAATTGGAATAATATCCTTTGAAGGATCCTGGGAACTAAATGTGGGAGGGAGACTTTGTCCTTCCACTACTTTTTCAAAGGGAGAAAGTGTTTGGCGATAGGTTACATTGATAGATCGAAATTTAAATCGGCTCTCCTCTTCTTCTTCGCGAGTTTCTTCACGTTTTTCTTCTACTCTTTCTACAGGAACATCGTTGATGGAGACTAATCTTCCTCTTATGAGTGGGCTGAGAGAGAGTAGTTGTGCCTTTGACTTACTGACAATATTTTTTAAATTTTCTAGATCTTCTTTTTGAATATCAAAAAGAAATAATTCAGGCTTTCTTGGGTCAAATTGCAGTTGAGTTTTTAGACCCCTGTCCATGGAAGTAAGTAACAAGTGTAGTAGAAGAGATAATCCTAATGTTGCTGCAAGCATCATGTATGTAAAGCGTCGATACTGCCAGGATCTAAACACTAACCGGTAGATCATCTTTGGGGAATGAGATGAATCAAAATGAAAATATTTTTTAAAGATAAAAATGATGAGATAAAAACTAATTGATAGCAATATTAAGGTGACAATGAGTGCAACAAGTAGAGAGGCACTTAACAGCCAGGATCGACTGAGAATTCTTCCAAGAATGAAAAAAAAACTAAATGAGCTACCATAAAAAATTGGCCATTTCCATTTAGCTAAAAATCCAGATTTTATAGTGGAATTAGTGAAATGATTTTCCTGATGCCACCAAACGATGAGTAGACCAAGAGTTGTTAAAATAAAAAGTCCTGGAAACAAAAAAAATAAATCATTGAAAGTAAAAAAGGTAAGTCCAAGTGAAAAACTAGGAGGGAGAAAGCTAGCAAGCCCTATTTGAATGGGAATGCTAAAAAGAAGACAAGAAACTGTGGCAAAGAGGGAAATAATTCCCTTTTGTAATAGTAAAAAAAGTAGGAAATATTTTTTTGAGGGTCCAAACCATTGTAATACGAAATAGTCTTTACTTCTTCTAACCCATTGACCTAGCTGAAGAGCGAGGATGCCAATAAATGACAAAAAAGTAGTGGCCATGGATAATAATCCAAGAAAATCGCTAACTACATTCCAGAGCCTAGAATTTTGATTGCTACTATCTTGAGGAAGTGAAATAGAAATGGCTGGATCAATATAATGTTTTTCTAATGTTTTTTTTATTTTGATCATTTCACCAGAATTAATGGGTTCTAAAAAATAGGCGTAGAGGGAATGAAAGAGCGTTGAGGTAGATGTAAGAACACCCAGATTTTCTAAATGAGAGTAGGAAAAATAAGCAGTAGGGAATAAATTAAAAAAACGAAGACTAGTAGCAGAATCTTCTAAAACGAGGTCGGCGAGAATAAAATTTTTTCCAAAAATTTTTACCTCATCACCCACTTCTAGTCCATATCTTCTTGCCTGATCAAGGGGCATATAAAAGATATTACCTTTATGTAATTTGTCCCAGGCTAAATCACTGGTATTACCACTTTGAAAAATAGCTTTAGAATATTTTGGAAAATTTTCGCTATACCACCTGGTATTAAACATGGCCGGAAGTGGAATAGCGCCTATTTTTGTGACTTTTTCACCAGCAGAAATAAGTCCCAACATGGAAACATCATGACCAAAGAGAATATTTTTTTGATTAACTATTTCTCTAGATAGGATTTCTTTCCACTGTTTTTCTTCATCTTTAGTAAATAATCTTCTAACTGAAAGTGAAATGTCTGCTCCAAGGAGCTGCTTGGCGCTTCCTTGAAGTTGTTCAAAAATTTTTTCTTGAAAGGTAAAAATACTGCGCATACCCATCATACCTAAACTTAAAATAAGTACGAGTCTTGTGAGATAGATGGGATTTCTCATCAAATCTTTAAAAGCAAGTTTACTCAATAAAATAGTTCGACGAAGAAACAAAGAATTCATAGAGATCTCAGTATTTTCATGAAATTCGGGATTTTAAAATTCCCATTTCAAGGTAAAGTTGGTTTTTACATTTCTGTGCAAGTTCTCTATCGTGAGTTACAAGTAGTAATGTGGAACCCTGATTTTTTGCTAGTTCAAATAGGTAATTCATCACTCTATTTCCCGTTTCAAAATCTAAATTGGCATTGGGTTCATCAGCAAGTAATAGTTTTGGTTTTGGACCTAGTGCCCTTGCTAAAGCCACTCGCTGAGCTTCACCTCCACTTAATTCTTCAGGTCGATGATTGAGGCGATGATCTAGTTCTACTTGTGTAAGTACTTCTTTAGCGCGCGCCTTTGCATTTGTATGTCCTAGCCATTCTAAAGGAAGAAGGACATTTTCCCAGGCCGTTAATGTGTGTATGAGATAGGGAGTTTGGAATATTAAGCCTAAGGATTGTTGGCGCAAAATTGTTTTTTCTGCTTCGTTTAATGTAATCCAGTTTTTATTTTGAAAAAAAATATCTCCCTGATCTGGAATATCAAGTCCAGCTAGCAGTGAAAGAAGTGTGGATTTACCACTCCCAGATTTTCCTTGGATAGAAGTACTTTCTCCTTCCATCAACTCAAGGTTTAAACCTTGTAGAAGGTGAATTGTTTTACCTTCGTTAATAAACTTTTTATGAATATTAGAACATTGTAATATTTTCATCTGAATTAGGGTACTTTTTTGGTGATTTGCTGGATCCAGCGATTAATTGGTGGATAAATTGTTTGTGCCATGATTTCATGGCCCTTTTCATTGGGGTGAATACCATCTTTTTGATTTAGGTTTGGCATTTTAAAAACGCTCACTAAAAATTCAGGAAGCATGGTGACTCCCTTTTCTTTTTCAAGTTTGGCATACATTTTTTTATAAAATGCTGCGATATCTTTCATTTGAGGATCATTCGTTGAAAAGGGAATTTCACCAATGAGAACTGGGATATTATTTTTTTGTGCTAGTTCCACAATTTTAAAAAAATTCTTTTCTGTGACTGCAGGAGTTGTCCCTCTTAGTAAATCATTTCCCGCAAGCCCGATCATAATACCTGATAGCTTTTTTTCCTGTCCCATCATATTTTGAATTCTGGCCGGTGCAGAAGCTGTGACAGAACCACTGATGGCATTAATAACAAATTCAATATGTGGAAAATCCTTTTGCAAAGATTGCTTTAAAAAAACGGTATAAACAGATTTAGAGGAGACACCGTACCCTTCTGTGACTGAGTCTCCAATAATACCAATGATTGGACTCGCTCGAAGGGTTATTCCACTCAGTAGAAAATTTATGAAAATAAAAGATTTAAGTAAGAAAAAAAACCGCTTCATTTGAACCTACCTTCAGAATATTTTAAATACTACCGGCATCAGTATATATTGATGAGGTTATTTTATACAATATTTAGGATAGATCAATTTTCTATAGGCAAGCATTGTGTAAATTCCTGGCCAAAGGAGGGGATTTAACTCAGGTCTTATCGCTTCAAAAGTTACATCATCAATTAAGAGTGTTTGTTTTTCGTTGAGGCGCCTGATGATGTGAAGATGGTGCCATGATTTTAAAAAAGGTGGTAGGACTTTACCCACATCAATAAAAGAAATTTCTAAAGGGTTTTCCTGATAATCAACAATGAGAGATACCCAGGAAAATTTTTTAAAGGGAAATTGTAATTCTAAATGAATTTCATCTCCCACTTGATTTCCATCATAGCGAAGCAGCTCCATTTTTATCCATGGGGGAGTAAGTGCAAGAAACAATTCCTTATTAAAATTTTGTTTTACTTTTTCGATAGAGCTTTCAATAGTTGTTCCAACAGTTATTTTCATGGAGCCCCATATTCTTTGATATTTTCAAGACTTGGCGTTTGGGCTTGTCCTTCTAAAGATTGTCCCGATGTTTCTCTTTGAACATTTGGAATGTTCGGATTGATTTCTGTTTTTGCTATTGGGCTTTTAGAGCCCCTAAATTCATTTATTTGATTTTTTAACTCGGCCATTTCACTTTGTAGACTGCTCATTTTCGTTTTCAGGTTTTGAATTTCCTGTTTTGTGAAATGAACACCCTTTTCACATTCTGTGATTCTATAGACTACGGTTTCACCGCCATTTGAATAAATTTCCTGATTTTTTGGATCAGTTTCTTTTCCAGAATCAGTGCCTACAAAGCTAATTTGAGAATGGGTATAATTTGCAAGGACAATAAAGGGGATTGTTAGTAATATTTTTTTCATGATTTATTATAACACAGGAATATGTTTTTTTGGTCTTGGACATTTAGGAAAGTATTTTCTTAACCTTGCTGAGGTTAAATCATTAAAACTGCTAGGTATTTCTAGGAGCGTTCCAATAAATAAGGATCAGCATCCTTTTCTTCAAAGAACATATACATCTCATTTTTTGCCCCACGAGGATGAAGAATTAAAAAATAGTATTGTCAATTATCCCTGGCGAGTTTTTTCGCTTCCACCATCGACTAATGAATATATTAGAATATTAGAATCTTTTTTAAATCTTTCCCAGAACTCTCATATTATTTTAATAAGTTCTACTTCGGTTTTTGGTGAGAACCAGGGATTTATTTCTAATGATACTCAGCCAATACCATCGGATGAAAGAGGGAATTTTTGTTTGCAGGCCGAAGTTTTGGCCTTAAATGCAAAGGTAAAAAGTCTGACTATAATTCGTCCTGCAGGATTACTTGATGAAGAGCGACATCCTGGAAAAAGCCTAAGTGGAAAACAGAATTTAGCTCGAGGAAATTCCCCTATTAATTTAATTCATACTGAAGATGTGGCCAGATTTATTTTACATTTATTTCAACTTGATCAACGAAAGGATCCTCCCAAAAATCGCCTTATCAATCTTGCAAGTTCTAGGCACGATAGTCGCAAAGATTTTTATGAAAAATATTGCTTAGATCACCAATTAATTCCTCCATGTTTTAATTCTGAAGAACGGGAACTATTAGAAAAAAAGAATAAAATAATTGACGATTCACATTTGCTTTTAAATTATAATTTTCTATTAAAATATCCAAATCTTTATTAGACTAAGAGGAGATAAAGGATTTTTATGATACAAAATATTGGTTTACTTTTCCTAAGACTTTTTCCATCACTTTTTATGATAATAGGTCATGGTTGGCCAAAATTATTAAATTTTTCTGCTGCTAGGTCCACTTTTCCTGATCCCATAGGACTTGGTTCCACAGTATCACTTGTTCTCACTATTATTGCTGAAGTTTTCTGTCCACTTTTAATGATCCTAGGACTTTTTTCGCGGGTTGCAGCTGGCATCACATTGTCCACCATGTTAGTGGCCGTTTTTATTGTTCATGCTGCCGATCCCTGGCAGCAAAAAGAATTGGCCCTTGTCTATGGCGTTTTTTATCTTGTGATTTTATTCACAGGTCCTGGAATTTTATCCATTGATCAAAAAAAGGGAATTATTTAAATGAAACCATTGCTAATTCCTAAACCACTCATTTATTTTTTAAAATTCATTGCGATTATTCTCGTTATACCGAGTATTGTTTTACCTATTCTTTTAGTTTGTTTAGTGCCCTTTAATTTTTTTTAGTTTTAGGGTAAATGTCATCATTAAAAATAATAAAATAATACTACCTCTGAATATACCTTCCATGCCCACTCCCATTTTTTGATCACTTAAACCTACGATAAATTCTCCAGATCCTAGACAAAGAATGAGAAGTACGTTTCTAGCACTCATAATACTTGAGATGTGTTCCACTGGAGCTAAGAATTGTATATCAGCTGATATTTTATGATTTAAAACCCAGTAAAAAAAGCACATGCATAAATGTAAAATGATAACTTGAGGTGAATATATATCAATAATGTAATACATAAAAAAAAGACTTAATAAACTAATCCACGCAAATAGATAATGAATCTTTAAAGTGACTGAATGAAAAATGCTTGTAAATAGGACTGCAATTCCATAATTAATTAACCAAATCGGAGTTGAATAATGACTCTCTTGAGTAAGTTTTGCTCCAAAGGACCAAAAACCAGTGATAGCTAATGATAAAATAATATCTTGTACTGCTTGTTTCGGAACGTAATGAAATAAATGTTTAAATTTTGTGCTAATTCCTATTTTAATTTTATTTAATGGGATCACACTTTCATTTTTTGCAAATGATCCTGGCAAAATGAGAAGAAAAAAACTGTGAATGAGAAAAGTGGATAAATCAAAAAGAATAATTGTGG
>Ga0247844_1000873_pt1 | contig 60003 bp, 51 predicted proteins | sample LaCtaG_FD_192421 | JGI IMG/M metagenome (GOLD analysis project Ga0247844, IMG submission 192421) | Freshwater microbial communities from meromictic Lake La Cruz, Castile-La Mancha, Spain - LaCruzMarch201714.5m_1 | ecosystem: Environmental > Aquatic > Freshwater > Lake | place: Spain: Castile-La... | reverse complement strand
TGGAAACCTCTCGATCCTCAAGGCGGGACGCCCGCCCCGTTACTGTATGTTCCTCAGTTGGTTAGCGCGGCCATCGACACTCGCTCAGCCCTGCGCGCAGCGCCCTCCCGCGAGAGCGGGTTCGTTCATGGATCCTGTTACGACGCTCGGCGTGGGCGACGGGTCCCCACACCCTACAGTTCACCGATACTTCCGCTAGTGTATAGCAGCATCAAACGGCGCCCCGGGCCGAACGCCGACGGTCGAAGTGATCCGTTACCGACCGTCGCGCCGCCGACACGATGGGCCAATCGCGACATCACAAGACTATCGGCTTTCAGAGTGAAGCGACCGTCGGCGACTGAGATGGTGATGACATTGGAAATTGACGGAAACACAGACGAGACCAATGCGACCGCGCCCGCGCTATTCTAACAAGCCCATCAGTCCGGCCTCACCGACGGGGGCAACCACTTTCCAAGCAATCAGCGCGCAACGCGGGGCCAGATCATCGGCGACGCGCCGGATGAAGGGCAGCTCGTAGGCGCCGCGCTGTGCGAGCAACGGGTCGTGAGTGCCGCTGGCGAGTAGGCTTTGATTGATGACCCAGGCGTAAGGCTTGATGCCGGCACGGGCGAGATCGAGTTGGAGGCGTTCGGCTTCGTGAACGGGAGTTGCTTCGGCGAGTGTGACGATGATCGCATGGCACAACTCGGGGTCGCGTAGGCGCGGCAACAATTGCCGAACCGCTTCAGGCATGTCGGCCTGAGTCCGTAGCACCTCGCGGTGATAGGCTTCGGCCGCATCGAGCAACAAAATGGTGTGGCCGGTCGGCGCGGTGTCGAGCACCACGAATTGGTTCTGGCCGGCATCAACGGTGCGGGCGAAGGCGCGGAAGACAGCGATCTCTTCGGTGCACGGCGACCGCAAATCTTCTTCGAGCATGGCCCGGCCCGACGGATCGAGGCTGCCGCCGACCTTGGCCAGAACCTCGACGCGGTAGCGGGCGACTTCGGCCTCTGGATCGATGCGTGTCACGGTAAGGCCTGTAACGCTATCGCCGATGGCGCTGGCCACGTGGGCTGCCGGATCGGTCGTTGACAGCACCACCTGATGTCCGCGGTGGGCGAGTGCAACGGCGATCGCAGCAGCCACGGCCGTCTTGCCGACGCCGCCCTTGCCCATGGTGAGAATGACGCCGTGACCAGCCTTGGCGAGATCATCGATCAGGAGGGCAAGGCCGCCGGGCAATTCGGCGCTGTTTGCGGGTGGAGACGCATCGCGAATTTGATCGTCATGGCCCGCGATCATGGCACGCAATGCGTCGAGACCCGTTGTGCCCTTGGGGAGAAACGGGATCTCGCTGCGAGTCAACGTCGCGAGCCCGGCTGGCATGGCGGCTGTGGCAAGCTTCGCCTGTTCGGTCATGGCATCGGCGACCGGATCGCCGGGTTGAGCTGCTGCAAAGACGCCATTCATGGCGAGCGTGATATTCGTGACACCCAGCTCGGATAGTTCGTGCCGGGTCCGTTCGGCTTCGCGCAAGGCGGAGGTCTGCGGCCTCGCCACGAGAACCACCGTCGTCATCGCCGGATCGGCAAGCTGGGCAACCGTTGCCGCATACAAGCCCTGGCTCTTTTCAAGTCCGGCCAAAGGTCCAAGGCATGAAGCTCCGCCCGTCGAGGAGGCGATGAACTCGGTCCAGGCCGACGGTAGGGTCAGCAGCCGCAGGGTATGTCCCGTTGGCGCCGTGTCGAAAATGACATGATCGAACCGCACCGTCGCTTCTTTATCGGCTAGCAGGTGGGCAAATTCGTTAAACGCGGCGATCTCAACGGTGCAGGCACCCGAGAATTGTTCTTCCATGCTGGCGATGGCGGCAGGCGGAAATTTGCCCCGATAGGGCCCGACCATCTGCTCGCGATACTGACGCGCCGCTTCCTCAGGATCGATATTGAGGGCGAACAGGCCGGGCACCCCGTTGACTGGCGTCGGTACCCCGGAAAGCTGCGTGCCAAGCACCTCGTCGAGATTGGAAGCCGGATCGGTGCTGACGATCAGTACCTGCTTTCCAGCCTCCGCCAAAGCAAGCCCCTTGGCGCACGAGAGCGAGGTTTTGCCGACGCCACCTTTGCCAGTGAAGAAAGCGTAGCGCGTGGTGACAATCGGCAACCCCATGACAAACCTCAGCAGCAACCTGATTTCGGAGAACAACAGCTCGACGCAGCCGCTGCGGGTTTGACGTCGGTGTTGAGGCCCAGCTTTTGCGCCAGCTGGAATCGCGTCAGATGCACGCCGGTCGAGACAATATGGCCGTCGATGGCGATGATGGGCAGGCGATCCATTCCGCCTTCCATCTCCTTGACCACGGCCGTATTGGCCATAAACGCTTGGGGCTCTTGACCTAGATTGTAGCGTTTGACCGCGATGCCCTGCTCACCGACCCACTTCAAATCGGCGGCGAAGGTGACGAGTGCCGGGTCGACGTCGGGACCGCAGACGCCTGTCGAGCAGCACATCGCGGGATCGTAGATCTCAAGCGTTTTCATGATTACCTCGTGGACTGACGTTGCTTGGTGGAAAGGATGGTCACCGTCTTGCCGCTTGGCTTCGGATTTGATGGTCCGGCAAGTGCTCGGCGTCCTTGCGCGCAGATGAGTTGGATTGGGGTCGCCAGCACCAGGGACAAGAGCCGTTGGTCGCTGGCAATGGTCCGGTCGTCGCGTAAGGACTTCTCGACGAGAGCCAAGAACGGGCGCGCGTAGTCATTCAGCGTATGCTCGGCTAGGCGGTAATATGCCCATTTGCCTTTGCGCCGAAGCTGCACCAGCCCGGCGGATTTCAGCAGAGCGAGATGCTTTGAAACGGTGGCGGGCGCTAAGTCCAACACTGTCGTGATCTGGCAGACGCAAAGTTCGCCAGCCTCAAGCAGCTTCAAGATGCGCACACGGCTCGGGTCCGCTACGGCGCTACTCACAATGTCGAATGCTTCAAGCATGGGAATAGGATAGCATCACTTCGCGATATGGCGAAATGATCTCGATCAACCGGAACGGCAATCGTCAGCGGTTCGCCGCTGGATTAGCAACCTCCTCAAGGCGGCTTGCACGCTCCTCTAGGAGCCAGCTCATTGTTGCCGATCCGATGAGTGCGCCTGCGATTTGAGCGACAATGAAGCCGGACACGTGCGCCGGAGTGATCCCGGCAAACGTGTCGGTGAGCGCACGGGCAATCGTCACGGCGGGATTGGCAAACGAAGTCGAGGCTGTGAACCAATAGGCGGCAGTGATGTAGAGGCCGACAGCTGTCGGCACAAAATCCGGTTTCGCACGGATGCAGCCCAGAATGGTCATCAACAAGCCGAAGGTAGCGACGCCTTCAGCAAACCACTGAGCCGGTCCTGTCCGTACGGTGGTCGACAACTGCAGAAGCGGCAGATCGAACATGGCGTGGGCCGCGAGTGTCCCAAGACATCCACCAACAATCTGCGCAATCACGAAAGGCGCCAGCTCGGACTTTGCAAGCTTACCTCGTAGCGCCATCACGAGACTGACGGCAGGATTGAAATGTGCCCCTGAGATTGGTCCCAAGATCGTAATCAGCACGACGAGGATCGCACCTGTTGGGATGGTGTTGCCGAGCAGTGCAATTGCGACGTTTCCACCCGACAGCTTCGCCGCCATGATGCCCGATCCGACAACCGTGGCAACGAGCACGCCGGTCCCTAGTGCTTCCGCCGCTAGGCGGCGTTTCACTTCGTAAATCATGCGTTACGCCGCCTTTCCCGCGAGTGCCAGTTCGGTTGCGCCGTCCATCTTGCCGATCTCCGCAAGCCGCACCTTCAAATCATTGAGCGGCAGCTTGTCGAGCGGCAGGTTCACAAGGGCGGTGACGCGGTTCATCAAGCGGCGATAGGCTTCCTGGAAAGCGGCCCGCTTCTGCTCCGGTGCTCCGTGGACGTCGGCGGGATCGGGGATGCCCCAATGAGCGACCAATGGATGGCCGGGCCAATACGGACAGGCTTCACCAGCCGCCGCGTCACACACGGTGATGATGATATCCATCTTCGGCGCACCAGCTTCAGCAAACTCGGTCCACGATTTCGACCGGAATTCGCTGGTGTCATAACCCAGCGATGCCAGTAGATCGAGCCCAACCGGATTGGGTTGGCCCTTGGGTTGGCTGCCGGCGCTGAATGCACGGAACCGGCCCCCTCCTTCCCGGTTCAAGATTGCCTCTGCCAAGATGGATCGAGCTGAGTTTCCGGTGCAGAGCACCAAGATATTGTAGACTTTGTCGCTCATTGAGTCCTCGGGTCGTTTGGCGGGATATGCGGTTATAGTGGTGGGTGCGGACTTTCCCTTGGGCACGACTGCCAGCCCTTGTGCTAGAAAGCCTTGAGCTGCCGCGAAACGTGATGGATAGGCGGCATAAATGATGGAGCGACCTTCCCTGCGCGAGCGCACTAGCCCAGCATTCTGCAGGACCGAAAGTTGGGTCGATAGCGTGTTGTGGGGTACGGCCATGAGACGCGCGATGTCACCGGCCGCTAAGCCAAACGGCTGATAGCGCATCAACAGCCTGTAGACCTCCATACGCGTTTCCTGTGACAGTGCCGCAAAGATTGCAACCACCTCCGGTGCCGTCAGCCGGTGCATAGAGCCATCGGATTGCGAACGAGGCATTAGGCACTTTCCTTGAGATCGCGGGTCTTGCCGATTTCGTTCAACTGGCGTTGCAAGGAGAGTTGATCGAGGCTGCGCAGCGGCAAGTTGATGAAAATCGAAATACGCTGGTTGAGCATGCGGTAGGTGTCGGCAAACGCAAAGCGACGCTCGGCCTCGTTGCCTTGAGCAGCGGCCGGATCAGGCACGCCCCAATGTGCCGTCATGGGCTGGCCGGGCCAGTGAGGGCAAGCCTCGTTGGCGGCATCGTCGCAGACCGTGAATACGAAATCGAGCTCGGGAGCACCGGGCTGCGCAAATTCCTCCCAACTCTTCGAGCGCAGTTTGGAGGTGTCGTAGTTCAATCGCGTGAGGAGGTCGATTGAATAGGGGTGAACGACGCCCTTGGGCTGCGAACCAGCGCTGAAGCCCACGAACTTGCCTGCACCTTCGCGATTGATGATCGCCTCACCGAGGATGCTGCGGGCAGAGTTACCGGTGCAGAGAAACAAGACGTTGAACGGACGTTCAGACATGGCAATCTCCATATGTCGATGATTGTGGACATATAGATGGAAAGCTGCTGACGTGCAAACGGGTATTCGGCCAGCCTTACGGTCGCTTCCAAGGTAAAGCAGCCATGATCCACTGAGATCTTGTCGCTATGGGTCAAAATCGACAAGCGCTAACCATGCGCAAGAAGATATTCGCAAAAAGCGGACGTCGAATCAGTCGCTTAAGTCTTGCCAGGTGCATGTTGATTTGTCTCTCAACCAAGGAGACAGACATGGAAAACGATCCTGCACTTGCTGATGAGAAGCTTTCTCGCCGCGCACCGTGGAACAAGGGTAAACTCGTCGGCGCCAAACCGCCCCTCCGGCCCAGCCACGTTTGGTCAATCCGCACCAAGCTCCAGATCGAAGGCCGCAAGCGGGACCTTGCCCTTTTTAACTTTGCGATCGACAGCAAGCTGCGCGGTTGCGACGTCGTCGCCGTTCGCGTCGATGACGTTGCGCCGAGCGGCTATGCTATGGACCGGGCTACCATCCGGCAAAAGAAGACCGGCAGGCCGGTAAGGTTCGAGTTGACCGACCAAGCGCGGCTGGCGATCGACGACTATTTGAGGCTGACAGGCAGGAAGCCCGGCCAATTTCTATTCGCCGGACGCAGTCGTGACGACAATCGCGGATTGACCACCCGTCAATACGCGCGGCTGGTGCAGGAGTGGGTAGCCAGCATTGGCCTCGACCCCGCGAAGTTCGGCACGCACTCGTTGCGGCGCACGAAAGCGGTGCTGATCTATCGACGAACTGGGAACTTGAGAGCCGTGCAACTTTTGCTCGGGCATTCGAAAATCGAGAGCACCGTGCGTTACCTAGGTATCGAAGTCGATGACGCCATCGAGATCGCTGAGAAGATTGAGATCTGAGTGCGTAACGAACTACCTCCCATTCCGGACATGACCGGCGGCGCTCATCACGTCGCCGGTCACCGTGCTTCGAATGGCAGCTTATGGGATGTTGCGCTGATTTACTTGCCACCCGTGTACACCCGTTTGGTTAGCCTTCTGATGACGTGAATCGTTGCAAACCACGCCCCAAGCTGCTGGCCGTTACCGACCACAGGGACGGGGGTAGCGGGCTGGCGGCGCTATTTGAAACGTTGGCGTAACACACCGCTTCGACTACTTGATGCCAGCATCCACCGCGAACGGATGCCATTAAGTGCTGGCGAAGAGCTCGTACAATTAGCTGTGCACAAGTCGTTTATAGCAGCTCTATAAAAAACAGCGTTTTCAATAAGTTAGCTAATATTAATCCGACGTCACCGTGTTGCGTAGTGCTTCGGTTTGGTCCTTCTCTGTCGTGTGAACGCTAGTTGGGACCTTATCTGATGAAATCTAACGAACACAAAAATCAATTGGAATGTGAACTGATTTTCCGTGGACGGATACCTAATTCCGTCATCAACGACGAACGTTTGACGGCGCATGATCTCGGTTACCTCAGATTCATTTGCACCTGCGAACCTAACTGGACACCAACCGAGAAAAAGGTCCGGCAGGTGCTTTCGATGGGTTGGCGCGTTCATCGGGAAGTCGTAACCCATCTCCACGAGCTAAAGCTTATAGATCGCAAGACGATGGCGACAAATGAGTTAGACCACAAAGGCCGGGCTCAGGGTCAAAAACGCTATCGAGGCGGTTTTGGTCCCGTGAAGCAATTACTGCTCATCCCTAAGCCTGAACAAAGTTTCTACTTGGCCGAAAGGCTGGAGATTGGATTCCCATCAGCGAGCGCTGGCGTCCTCACTTGGATTCAAGCACGATCATTCCCGATCGATGGTGACGCACTAGCGAAGAGATTCAAATTTTCGATTTCAACTGCCAATCGCCACCTGAAGGGTTTGGTAGACAAGGGCATGGTGACGCGTGAAGCGGACGGCTACCACGCAGTGCCACCGAAATACGCCAAGCAGAATGGTGCCACTGGGGCGTTTCAAGATGGTGCCACGGCAACAGATCAAAATGGTGCCACATATAGTAAAGCGTCACCATTAGAGGAAGCACCACTGTACTCAGCTAGCTTCACGCAGTGCAATACCCCTCCGCTGACGCGGCCGGCGACGATCCAAGCTGAACGGCTTAAAACGCGGCTCACTCCATGGCGCTCGTCTAAGGTGCTTCAACGCGTTTGCAGATATATTGACGAAATTGCCTGCGGTCTCGCACCAAGCGCAACAGACATCTTGGAATGGAATGCACTCTTGTCGCTGCATGGCCTCCCAGCAGGCAACGATCACCTTCGGAGTCAAGCGGCAGTCCAAGACATCATCGAGATCGCTGCGGTCATTAACGTTCTTGGTTCCAGTCTTATCGAACGGAACTTGACAAACGGTGAGATCTTTGGCGCGCTTGCCGCCGACACTGTAACTCGGATTTTGCGTGGCGATACGATCCGATCATTTTCTATCATCGTCGCTCATCAGATCATTGCCCTCAATGGCGGAAACGCCTGGCATGACGCGTCCGCCCTAACGAAGCTTATCTTTGAAGCCCGAGCGGCGCAGCACGAGAATAAATCAGCGGAAAATAGTACACCAGAGGTTCCCCCTTCACACTACGAGCAGGCTTCGGTGGACGAGCCTTCTTCATTCGAGGGCACTAAAGCAACGTCTGCATCGGCTCGGGACGAGTCTCTGTCTCGGATGGGACAACAGGGGGCTCCGCTTAGACAGACAATTCGTTTTCCAGATGACATCAAAAGGTTGATGCCGAGGTCCAAGCTCGACCGGTTTGATCATGAAAAGATATTCTCTCGGGAAGGGGGGGAGGAGTTCAGGTCGTTATTTAACGAGTTTGGTTGGCCAGCCTTTAAGTTTGCCATCACGCGTGGCCCTGCACCTGGCCGCGGTCCCCGGTTGACCAATTGGCAATTCTTTCGTGAACCCGCGCGAAAGGAAATGGAGCGGGCCATAGCTAGCGAAGAGATGCGGCCAGCAAGGGAAGCGAAGGCAGCCGCATGGTTTCAAAACTTTTTGCGGGTCAAGGATGCTGCACGCCGAGCCTAGCGTTTCGGTTGACACGCAAATCTTGGATGGACGCTGGCTCAAAGGCTAAGTTTTACTCGCGATAAGTATCTGTTATCGCGAGTAAAAGCTAAAAAGCTAAGGTTCTCATGGGGCTATTACCACCGCCTGCTCCCACGCTGACTCAGACCAGCCACGATGTACGGCTGGACCCACTCTTGGCTAACGCCATCCGCGACGTCTTAGATGCCGCCGAAAGCGCCAACACGCGCCGCGCTTACGATTCGCAAACCGCGAAGTTTGAACGCTGGTGTCTTGCCTCCAGCGTGGCGGCGTTTCCGGCGACGTCGGCGACTGTGGCGGCCTTTCTTGTCTCATTGGCGGCCCTCGAAGGTCGACGCGTCGCCACCGTCAGCTTGGCTCTGGCAGCGATCGGCGCCGCCCACCGCAGTCAAAACCTACCGTTCGACAGCCAAGCGCTGGAAATCCGCCAGGTCATGAAAGGCATCCGCCGCAAGTTTGCATGTCTGCAGAAGCAGGCCAGACCCCTTGACCCAATGCTGGTTCGTGCCATTGCGGGCGCCCCTTGTGAGAGCATCACGATGGCCCGCGATGCCGCGCTTGTCGCCCTGCTGTTTTGTGGCGCCCTCCGGCGCAGCGAGCTGGCCGGTCTTGATTACGGCAAATCCGGCGGCGGCGATGGGGTCCTCAAAATCACCCCAACCACCCTCGAACTCATACTCTTGCGGAGCAAATCGCGATCCGAGCCGACGGTCGTTCTCATTCCAGCGGCAGAAAATCAGCTCCTGGTCGATGCTGTCAGCCGGTGGATAGACGCTGCCGGCCTCAAACCCGGCGCGCCAATGTTTCCGTCCATTCGCAAAGCCAGCCGCACCGGTGGCCGTCTGGCGCCCGGCGGGGTGAGTTGGGCCCTGAAAGCTTGTGTCGAGCGCCACCTGCTAGCGGCTGGGTGGTCGGCCGAAGCCGCTCGGGCCGAAGCGAGCACCTACAGTGGCCATTCCGGACGCATCGGGTTGTATGTGGCAGGCGCCGAAGCCGGGGTCGCGCTCGAGTCCATTGCAGGCCTTGCCCGCCACCGCGGCCTTGGGATCGCCCAGCGCTACAGTCGCAAGGCCGATCAGCTGCGGCGAGCGCCCAGCCTCAACCCGGCCCTCCAGATCTAGGCCCTCTCACTCACGTTGAGGACGCATCAATGTGAAGCCAAAGGGCGAAACAATCCTTTGCTGCCCGCCCCATACCACCTAAGGTCAGCGGACACATCAAGAGTACGGGATCGTTCAAGACCACGGACGCCAACAGATCGGTTACCCCTGGCACGGCGGACGCGTACAGAGCGCGATGAGCCACATCGGAAACACAAAAGCGGTTGGTTTGGTCTCTCCTTATGGACTTGGCCACGTCGGGGGCTGAGTTGCAGCATCACACGATGTGCACGTCACAATCCCGCGCCTTCGACCTGCGGCATTCTGGACGCTCCGCCGTCGTCCGCGGAGGCAGGTCGCCTGCGGTTCGCCCTCCATTCGGGGTCGTCGCGCACGGCTCGCTTGAACCTCACCGAAAAGCCGCAACTACGTCTACATGAGGACCAAGCTAACCACACCCGGATGATGGGAATTTGGACGCGGTTGCCGAACGGCACGCGCGAACCGCACCTGCACAACCCCAATGAATACGGTGATCCGCGGGTGAAAATTCCGCAGTACACCCCGATCGCTGCCGTCTATCGCTCCTCCACTCGGTCGTCGTCAACCGACGCTGTCCGACCAAGAAATGCGTTTCCCCGGATGGCGGACCGCACCCAGCCTAGGCTCCTTCTTACCCGCGGATCACTGCGGTCAAAGAGGAGAGTTTCCGATGAGAGTTCTGGTTGTAGGTGCCGGGTTGTGTGGCGGCCTTTTGGGCGCGGCGCTGATTGAAGGGGGCGCTGATGTGACATTCCTGGTTCGCGCAACGCGCCAGCATCAGTTGGTCAGTAGGCTTTCTATTTCTAGTCCATTTGGACGCTACAGCAAGGCCGTACACGCCATAACATCACTTACGGAGGGGCAAACCTTCGACGTTGTTATTGTGGCAACGAGGGCAAATGTCTTCCAACTTGGCCTGTATTTTGCCGACAAGGCGATCGGTCCTGACACGATTCTCGTCGCCGCTTTTGATGGAGCGCACCATCTTGGCCACTGGGGCGAGAGCTATCCTGGCAACCTCGTTGCTCTGAGCGTCATTGACATTCGGGCCTCTTTTGATGCCGATGGTTGTATCCACCATCGCGGCGTTCGTGGTGACCTGCGGATTGGCTCCAGCTCATTAAAAGACAACGATCGGTTAAAGCCTCTGGTTGCAGCACTCAACGGACGGCGCTTTACCGCAAGGCTCGCTCCTCACAGCATTTTCGCCCGGGTCTGGGCCAAACACTGTTTTTCTGCCGCAGCAATTGCGACCGCTCGGCTCGAAGGGATGACTTTAAGAGATTCACTGCGGTTCGGCCGCCGCGATCTGTTCCGGCAAATCCTCAGAGAAACTCTGGCCGTCGGCGAGGCGCATGACGTGAAGGGTTTGCAGTTCTTTGTCGAGCGATACCGAACCAAATTTCAATGGGAATCCTCGCCGATCGCGATCCCGGTGCCGATCTCGGCTGGGCTCCAAGCGGGAGCAGAGGCGTCCTCATTGGTCGGCACGCTGTTGGCCCTCGCGGAACGCGCCAAGGTTCGAGTACCGGGCCTGCACAACGCTTATACCAGCGCAGCCTCAGCGACGGGGGGCGGGCGGAATTAGCCACCTCGATTGTCGCCTAAGGACCGCGAGAATAGGCCTAAATTTCGCAATGCGATCACCACATTCGTTGCTGATGTTACATCATTGACTGAGAAGGTCGAACGGGTCTGCCGCGCGACAATCTAGATGCGAGCGTTTGCTTTTCTTAGTTGTCACGCGGCAGACCCAAAATTCAAAATGCCGTCCGCTTCTAGTAAAGGATCGAACGGCTTTTCGAGTACGCGTTCTCAAAGTATCGACTTACTGCCGGTGGTTGGTATCGGAACTTGCCCAAGGCACCGCTCGGCGCAGCGCATGAGCCAAGAGTTTGCCGACAACCCTTCGGTCTCGGCTGCTTTTTCAACTCGAGCCTTCAGGCTCGCTGGCACTCGTATGTAGAGCGTCGATGCCCCGCGGTCATCAGCAGCGCTAGCTTCGGGAGGATCCTCGAACGGGTTGGAAAAGATTTCGCGATCGCCTTCCATCAGCCACTGCTGCGCCTGATCACTGCTCTTTGGCTCGACAGTGCTTGTGACCTTTTCAACGGTCTTGCTAGAGCGTTCCACCCAAACCTGTCGGATTTCTTCGCAATAAACGAAAAACGCTCCTCCGCGCGTCTGATAAAGCATTTCGACACCCTCGCCAGGGTTGCCGTCGTATTCGGACTTCGCCAGCAATGTACTGGTTTCAGTGTTGTAGGTAACGCCGTCTAAGATTCTCTTCATGGGCTTCTCTCTTATGAAACGTCCTCTTCACATGCTAGCAATTCATGCCAGACACTTGCTTGCGAGTCAACGAGAGGTGATTGCACATAAGCACATATAAAGTGCAAGCACCTGTGCAATAAGTCAGCCATGGTCGGACGGGATGCGCTTTGGCCAGAATGGCACCGGTTTTGGTTAGTGACACAAACTGGACTTGCGGTCCCTCTGCATGATTGGGGCAATCTATCGTCCCAGGAGGTGCTGACCTCGGCGGAAGCTTCATGACGTGTTGCTTAATCGAGGCTGGCGACGGCCCCTCGACCACACATGCGATTGGTTCAGGCGTGGCATCGCTGACCGCTCGCTGCTAGCAGCCGAAAGCAATGACAAATCCGACCATGCTCATCATGGAACGAGGACAGCGACTGATGAACCGGCGCGATATGGGGCAGCTCGTTGGCACGATCGCTCTCATTGCGAGCTGCCCGGCCATGGTGACCATCGCCCGAGCCGCGCAGCCCGCCACTGAGCCACCCGTGGTGACGGGGGCTGACGCTTTGGCCGCCGCTGGATTTGCGCCACTGGCCGGTAGGCGGGTGGGACTCATCACCAATCAGACCGGACGCTGAATTGATGAACTGCCCAGCTGGCCTGGTGATTCAAGGCGGCAGGACGCGACCGTCAAACTCTCACACGAGAGCACGGCTTATACGGGATTGTTTGAGCGCGATCGGCACTCCATTAGGCTTTCCATGCTGCCGGTCGGCGGGCCGCGGCTCCAGTGGCCACCGCGGCAGCTGGTTTTGAGGCCATCGGCGCCTGTATTTGACGAACCGAGCGCGATCGCCTGGGCGAGCCGCAACCGAGGTGCCCGCGTCGTCAGACAGGGTGTCGCTTCCAACGGATGGATGCTAGGACGCCGAAACGTCAGCCGTTGAATTCTCGCATCTTGGAAGCGAACACGACCTGAAAGTTCATGGGGCCAGAACGGCGACATGGCCGCAGGAATGAAATGATGAAGCTGACGACTGCGTCCGCAACCACCACAGTTTTCGGATGACGTCGTGCTCGTTACGACGTCGCCCATCGCCGATGGCACCCTAGCCGGCCTGGGTGCGTCCCTAGACTGCGACACGACGCGATCGACGCAAGTTCCGATCGGATGTGCCATCGTCGAGACACCGTCTGTGAGGCAACTTAGCTCGCCTGCATCCCCGACCCGGACAGTCCCAGCATGATGATTGCAGCAAATGCTGATGGGACCTATTGCGCCGACTAGACAGAGCAATAGAGCAAATGCCCAATCAATCCCGGCGACGGGAGCTACATAATCGACCGCCACGACTTCGCTGAGTTGCACTCGAGCCGCGTCGAGGTTTCGAGCGGCCGTTGCGATTGTCGCCCCTCGAGCGTTACGGTCGCCAATCGCCTGCGCGTGTCGACCAGCGGCAATCGGCATCGCCCGGGCCCGGACCAGAAACGCCTCAGCGCTTTTCAGATCCGCCTCGAGCGTGGCTCGCATTTTCATATTCAAGTGCGCGGCCTTCGACGCCGACGCTTGCTCGAGCACAAACAATTGGTGACTGAAATGACAGGTCCAAAAAAGGCAAAATGCCCCGATAAGACCCGAAAACAGCGCCCGCCACCAATCCTTGCGCGCCCACGCCGACCTAACTGCGAACGTTGACGCGGGTGCGAGGACAGCGGCAGCACCCGAAACGCCTCCAAACACCTGAGCCGTTGATAACGCGCTGTCGAACCAGGGCAAAACGAGAACCAGACTTGCGGTCCCGCACAACATGCCAACGTGGATACTCACGGCCACGCCCGCTACCCAAACGATTGCGACTGCGACGACGGCGAAAAAGAACCAGGGCTCCCACAAGCGCATTGAGTACACTCCTGTAGCGGACCAACCGGCGGGCAGCGGCGATGTCACCGCAAAACCCGAGCTTGAAATTCGTTCTCGCTAGCGTTCGTCGCGTCACTGTGGAAACGAGCAAAAAACACTAGCTACAATCACCTTGGCTGGGTTACGACTAGCAATACAAGACCTACTCAGAGGATAAATCGTGCATAAACCGAATTTGGTGGCGATTGGTGCCCGGCTGCGCGAAGCGCGGCAACTGCGTGGCGTAACGCAACCGGAAATTGCGCGGCTCTTGGGGAAATCGAAACAGTTGGTCTCTGCATGGGAGCAAGGCCGATCTGAAATTCTCATCTCGACGCTGGCCACGTTTTCACAAATCCTCAGCGTCGATACCAATTGGCTGTTGCTGGGCGTAAAGAGCGAAGGTAGCGAACCCGGGCTCGCAACCCTTCCAAGGGGCACGCTCGTGCCACTCCTCGCTGGCGACGAGGTCATAGAATTCGCGTTAGGAAAACTACAGCTCGCAAACATCGCGAACAAGGCGTACACGTATTTTCCGACCGATCCTGGATCATTTGGTTTTGAGATGCCGGACGCCTCTATGGATGGCGTTGTATCAAGGGGCGAACTCGTGATCGTAGACCCAACGAGGTTGATCGAGCCCGGCGACTACGTTGCGGCAGTCGTCAACGCGAACAACGGTGCAGACCTTGAAACGCCCATACTTGTTCTTCGAGAGATCAGTTTTTTGTCGACCCGATTGGGCGAGCCACCTTTCGACTTACTCCCCAGCGGACGCGGCTACCCCATGATTAACATTCAAAAACCCGAACACGCGCTGATTTTGGGCGTCCTGACCGTGTCAATCCGCCGGTCGTTTCCGCGCACGCCGTCGTCGGGCGTGAAGCAATAACTCGGCCTTGAGATCGATTTTGCTCGATCCTGATCTTGAACGCTAAACTAGTGATTTCGACGATCCGCTGGTGGTTCGTGCAGTTCGCCGGTGGTCCCTGGTGAGGGCATTTCGAATGGGTCGCACCCGAACGACCGGGAACGGCCTACTTCCACAACGAAACCGACCAACATGGACGATTGCGACCGTTGCGGTCCACGTCCGCAACTAGCCTCGCTTCCCGGTGGGCTCTTTGAGAGGAAGTGCGTGCATGATCCGATCTCGACCAAAACGGCGTTCATCGCCCTGGGTAGAGTTTGAGGTTCGTCCCCGACACGTCAGCAGCTGAAGATTTCGCTTCGTGGATTGTTCTCTCGTCTGTCGGCTCCCGATTGGATCGTCTGTGCTGCTAGCGCTGACTCACTTCTTTGATTGACCCGTAGCTGCTGTGAGCAGTTGCAGCGTTCGCTGCGCGCGGAACTGCAACGGTACCGGAAATGCGACGGCCCGCTCCGCCTGGAACCTGTAACTAAAATTCCACGTCTCATCTGCACTGGGTGAACCAGCATTCCCGTCGGTTCGCGGCTCAAATTGTATTAACTAACCGTATGCTCAAGGCACTGACGGCGTGGTAGCCGCACGGCGGCAATATCTGACTGCATTGGCGAGATCCTGGCTTGCGATGTCAGGACCGCGCTGGATTGGGGCCGTCGACGTGTCGTCACGATGCCACACCAGCAGACCGTCAATGGGGATAACTTCTGAATTCTCAGCCCTGTGAGTGGTAGAGAAAAGACATCCATGTTACGTTTCGCCACGCAAGATTCGGGTAATTGATCGCATTTATTCCCGACATTACATATCGCCAGAGTATTGGATTAAAAAGCACAGGGTGCATGGTGACTGGCATTCTTCCATGCGCTCAGCGCTTTTCGCCACGGAGCCTGGCAGCTTTTCTGTCGATTTGGTCGACTTTGTCGATCTGCATGGTCGTCTTGACTGTCGCGGTATTCGCAGATGGCCATGGGTCGATTGCGTGGGCTCAGGATGCCGACGACGACGATGGCGGTGATGATGACGGTCCGGGTCCAGATCCAGGCGGTGGCGATCCGCCTTCGGCTGTCGGCGAAGCATCTGGAACCTTTAGTGATGGCGATAATGCTTCGACGTCCAATGCAGATGATTGTTTTTCGGAATTTGTAACTCGTCCAGCTTGGCTGCGCGAGTGCGGGCGGCCTCGACCTCCGCCAAGCGCGCGCCCTGCAGCCGTCGAACGCCCCAATAGGCCTGTTCGGGTCCAGCAAGCTGGTACAGGGTCTGCGGCGCAACCTCGGCCCGCAGTGGAGGCCGTCTCGGAACCGTCGCGGACCCTGCCACGAGAAGTGGTGCTGCTGAACGTCAACGATCAGCAATTGCTGGACTTAGAGGCGCGAGGCTTTATTGTCATTGTGCGTTCGACGGTATTTGGCGGCACACTTGTTCGCTTGCGCGTTCCGGCCGATACCAACACGCGGACCGGGTTATTAGAGGCCCGGCGGCTTGCGCCGACCGCCATCTCTGACTTCAACCATATCTACGGTATTTACAGGCCTGGGAGCGGTCGTCGGCAGACCACAGGTGCGGCTTGGCCGTCCTATCCCGGAGGGTGCACCGTACCCGCAACGGTTGGCATGATCGATACGCCAGTCGACCCCGCGAACGTAGCCCTCGCCGGACAAGTCGTCGAAGTTATCAACGTGGTGGCTGCTGGCCGGCAAGCCGCTTCGCCCGCTCACGGTACTGCGATTGCGGCTCTGATCTCAGGGCGGCTGGACGCAGCTGTGCCTGGCCTGCTGACAAAAAGTCGGTTGGTTGCCGTTTCGGCCTTCCACAAGGCACCTGACGGCGAAGACATTGCCGACACCTATGACCTTACCAGAGCGGTTGACACCGTCTTGGCCAAAAATATCCGTGTCATCAATTCAAGCTTTGCTGGCCCTGCCAATCGGATACTTGAGCAAGCGGTTTTGTTTGCAACCTCCAAGCAGGCGCGCATCATCGCATCGACTGGCAATGCCGGGCCAGGAAGCCCGCCACTTTATCCCGCCGCTTATGACGATGTCATTGCCGTAACAGGAGTCGCTGCCGACGAGCGCATCTACAGGTTGGCCATCCGGGGTCAGCACATCGACTTTTCTGGACCCGGCGTTGATGTCCAGGTCGTCTCCGTTCAAGCCGGGCCCCGCTTTGAAACCGGCACATCGTTTGCGACGCCGTTCGTCAGCGCCGCCATTGCGGCAGCACTCGCGCGCGATCCGGCGATGCCGATTGATCAAGCCATAGATACGCTCAAGCGTTCGGCACGCGACCTGGGCGCACCGGGACCCGATACCGTTTTCGGTTGGGGCCTCATTCTGCCGAGGAACGTGTGCCCATGATCAGACACTTGACCTCAATGATCTGTGGTGCCGCAGCCAGCATGTTCGCCATCGCGGCCACTTTTGCGCCCTCAGCAATCGCGGCCGACCTCGACGCTGGGACGTGTTGTGCTGATCTTGAAGAGCGTATCGCCGAACTTGCGGCGACGACCGCACGCAAGGGGACGCGCAAGCTCAGTCTGCGCATATCTGGTCAGGTGAGCCAGGCGATCCTCTTTTTTGACGATGGTGTGGAGCAAAATGCGTATCAGGTGTCGAACTCGAATTCGAGCGATCGCTTCCGCTTTGATGGCAGCGCAAAGATCAACTCAGGTCTCACCGCAGGGTTCTACATCGAAATTTCAGGCGGCTTAGCGTCTTCAGTCGCAGCAAACCAATTTTCTGACGGTGGGAGCGCCAGCGCGCTCACGGTCCGCCAATCGCTCTGGTACGTTGATAGCAAGCAACTGGGCGCTTTATCGGTTGGCCTTGGCGCGCCAGCGACAGACGATATTCTCAACTACAGCCTTGCAGGCACGGGTATTGCTGCTTCAGCCGACACGTCTTTGATCGGTACTAATCTGTTGACCCGCGATCGCGTCACGGGTGGCCTCAATGCTTTGTCATCGGGCAACACGATTTCGTTGCGCTGGAACAGGTTCGTGCCGCAGCTCGACACGCCGCGTGCTAATCTGGTGCGCTACGACAGCCCGGTGATCATGGGCTTCGCGCTCTCGGCTGCGTGGGGCGAGGATGACATCTTCGATGTAGCCGTGCGTTATGCCCGCCGATGGAATGGCCTGCGATTAGCGTTTGGTGCTGGCTATTTTGAAAGCCACCAAGAAACCGGTGACGTGTTTGGCTGGCCCCGGGGCGGCGACGCGCTGGCTGGAAATACCGAAATCCGCGAATTCAAAGGTTCGGCCAGCGTGCTGCATGAACCCAGCGGCATATTCATGTCCGGTGCCTACCTGCACCGACAGTTCTCCGGCGGCAATCTAGGTACGCAGACGTTTGCCTGCGCGTCCTCCGGCGATGCGCAAGACCTGCGCACGAATACCGGTATCGGATGTAGTAGCCGACCAGACTTCAACTATTACCATCTGTCGGCTGGTATCAAGCTCGACCCGTTCCAGCTCGGCTACACCTCATTTTATGGCGAATATGCCCGGTCTGAAGATGCCCTCGGTGGTCTCAACGTGAGCGTTGGATCGGCGGCCGGCGGCGATATCGACTACGTCACAGCGAGCACCATGAACATCTGGGGTGTTGGGGTCGTGCAGCATATCTGGTCTGTCGACATGGACGTGTTCGTTTCGTATCGACACTTTTCCGCAGACGTCAAAGGATTTGAGAGTAGCGGCGCTCGGATCACGGCACCGATCGAGGATGCTGATCTGATTATGGCTGGCAGCCGCATTCGCTTCTGACGGGCATGGCGCAGCGACATGACCTCAAAGGGCGGCCGCTTCGCTGAACCATCCAAGCCACAAACTTCAGATCAATCCTACAAGCCGCTTTGATAAGAGGGGGCGAAAACTGTCAGCTGTGGCATCAAGATATGATGTCCGCAAAGGTGCAAATGCGTCGGGCATCCGACAATGCGACAGAGCCGTAAACTGAGTGATTGTTTCACGTTGCATAATGTGTCGATGCCAGATGCCAATCATTGCACGGTACTGGAATAACTGTTCGCTGCAGCCGTTATCGTCCCAATAAGCAAGCAAAACGGCGAAGATCGCATGACCCAAGACGTCCGCCAACAGATCATCGATCTGCTTCCGCGATTGCGGCGGTTTGCTTATTCGTTAACCGGATCCATGACAGAAGCCGAAGATGTTTTACAATCAGCATGCGAGCGCGCGCTCGGCCGTCTCGACCAGTTCACGCCCGGAACCCGGATGGACAGTTGGATGTTTCGGATCATGCAGACGACCTGGATTGATAGGCGGAGATACGCCGGCCGCAGGGATCATGATCACGACACGAAAGCAATGGAGGCCGTTGGCTATGACGCCCGCATTCATGAACAGACCGAAGCGCGGATGGCGCTGGAGATCGTGCGTCGCGAAATCAACAATCTGCCTGAAGACCAACGTATCGTTCTGGCCCTCGTCACGATAGAGGGCCTTAGTTACCAGGAAGCTGCCGATGTCCTGTGTGTACCAACTGGGACGGTGATGAGCCGATTAGCGCGCGCCCGAAAACGGCTTGCACTTGCGATCGATCCTCCCGCCACCATCAACTCGGACCGAGCGAGCCGATTGTCATGAAGCGACCGACAGACGAAATTCTTATGGCCTATGCCGACGGTCTCCTCGACGAGACAAGCCGGATGGCGGTCGAGCGTCATCTGTTAAGCGATGCCGTGTCCCAGCGGTTTGTGCACCTCATGGCGCTCGTCAAGGTTCTATCCCGGCAAGCCCTTACCGAACAGGACTTCAGCCGTGGCTTGGATCGGTTAGTGAAGCGGATCGAGTGTGATGCCCACCGTCACCACCGTAACGGCGCACCCACAGCTTTGCGGAGAGGCCGCCATCGTGCGGGCGTTTGGGGATTACTGAACCCATGGGTCGCAGCCACGACGTCTGTGTCTGCCATCATAATCTGCGCCACGATCGTTGCCATGCAGCCCGGCAATCAACCGTCGAAGACACGGGATTTGGCTCTCGGCGAGGTCCCAATCGGAACCGGGCTGTGGTCGGCACTCGACACGATCGGCACTGAAAAGAATGCGACGACCGGCCCCGGGTCCAGGCGGTTTCAGGTTGTTGCCACGCTACAAGATAAATTTGGACAATCATGTCTAGAACTCGATGCTTTCGACGATCGGCTCAATAGGCAGCCTACAGCCATGATTGTTGCCTGCCGAGGTCGCGATGAGACGTGGTTTGTGACAAGCGCGATTGCCACACGTTCCGCCCAAGGGGACGTTTACGCAACCGACACGGTGCAAGCCCGCGAGGCGATGTCAGGCGTTCTGCAGATGCTCGGTGCCAAGCGGCGCACGTCATCAATCAAGATTGAAAGCGAAACGCAATGAAGCGGCCAGACGACGAGACTTTAATGGCCTATGCCGACGGCCAACTCGATCCCAGTGAGATGGCGCGGATCACCGAGTATCTGCGACAAGACGCGGAGGCGCGCGAAACAGTCGCGATGTTTCGGGGCACTTCGGCCATTATTGCAGGATTCGGTGACGAAGCATTTTCAAAGCCTGTTTCGCCGGACTTGATCGCCATGCTGCGGACCGGTCGGACAGCGTCCGATACGCCCAAGCCGCCCGAAGAGACGGTACCTGACCATACCCTCCCCTCGTCCAGAACTGCTGAAGTCATTCCCTTTCGACCAAAGCGCGGGGCTATCTGGACGGGATCAGCGCGAGACCTTGCTGCGCTGGCGGCCTGTCTTGTCCTGATCGCGGGCGGCACGATGACATGGTTGGCGCGCCCCAATGGCGGTGCTGGTGACGCAAACGTGACTCTGGCCGTCGGCCCCATTTCTGCTAACAGCCCGCTGGCCCAGGTGCTGGAACAGCGTCCGAGTCATCAGCCCGTGGCGATACCCTCGCGGGGCGGCGAGCCGACCGCTCTCGTTGCCATGTCGACGTTCCAGGATCAAGCTGAGCGCTATTGCCGTGAGTTTGAACTGACGTCGGGTGCCGAACAGCGCCCGCTAAGCATTGGCGTGGCGTGCCGGACAAGCGGCGGCTTATGGACCGTTGAAGGCGTTGTGAAACCCGATGGCGGACAGGTTCAAACACCAGGTGTTGTAAAACCAGCCGGATCTAATCAGGCGGCTGCACTGGATGGGCTCATGTCAACGCTTGGCGCAAGGCCCGCTCTGACGAAAGATAACGAGCGCGCGATCATCGTTCGGGGCTGGAAATAAACGAACGGGTTTCAACCTCTTTTTTGCGCGTCATCTCATACCGTCGCGCAAGAGTTTCGACTCTTTTTCCGAGGGACTGCGGGCCGAGATTCTCTGTCCTTTGCGCGCGGCCGCGTCGATCTGGAAGATCGCCGTTGGCGAGGCCCCCCCACGCGCGGATACCAACCCGCACAAGTTTTGACTTGTGCGGGTTGGTATGATGCGTCCGACCACGAGATGCCCTTGTCCGGGGAAGGGTCTTTAATTGAGTACCGGCAAAAACCCTCGAATTAGCGGGCGAAAGCTGGAGCTGCGATGAACTCGTGAACTCGGGAATTGGCGCTCAACCTTATTCCCGCATGGCGCGCGCGACTTGATCGGTGAACGGCTTCATCAGGTAGGATAGCGCCGTGCGTTGATCGGTTTCGATGAAGCTATCGACCGGCATCCCAGGCGTCAGCTTGAAGCCTTCGGCCTTGGCCATCGCCTGAGGATTGACTTCGATCCGAGCCAAGAAGAACTCGCGGCCCGTCGAGGGTTCACGCGATAGATCGGCGCCAACATGGCCCACGATACCCGGCAATTCCGGCGTCTGCTCTTTGTTGAGGGAGCTGAACCGCAGCAGTGCCCGTTGACCAACGGTCACTTGATCGATGTCCTTGGGGGCAATGCGCACCTCGACGCTCAGTGCATCGCGTTGGGGCACGATGGTCATCACCGTTTCGCCAGGGCGGACGACTCCGCCCACGGTGTTTGCCACGAGTTCATGCACAGTTCCCGAGACCGGAGCCCGAAGCTCCGTGCGGCGCACTTGATCTTCGACGGTGGCTTTCCGCTCCGCCAACTCGACGAGTTGCCCATCAATCTCGCGCACCTGCTTGTGGACATCGGTAACGATGCGCTGATTGAGTTCAACGATTTGCAATTCGATTTCATGGATGCTGCTTTGGGCCCGCGCAATCTGTGCATCGAGCGCGCCCTTGTCGCCTTCAAAGCGCGCCAATTCGCGCTTCATGCCGATAAGCCGCGTAATGTTCGACAGCTGGCGTTTGTACATGTCGTCGACGAGCTTCAACTCCTGCCGGATCAGTTCTATCTCCGCACCCTTTGCCGACCGTTGGGCAACGATAGCGTCGATCTCTCGGCGAATTTGGACAATCCGCTCGGCTAGACGCGCTCTCTGGCTCGCCCAGCCACTGCGTCGCGCATCAAGCAGACGGCTTTCTTCATCGAAGGCTTTTTTGGCGCTCGGATTTGTTGCGTCTAGTGAGACTGGAAACGTCATCGTCACGGTGCCGTCGCGCTCCGCAATCAGCCTGGATTTCTCGCTTTCAAGCTGGAGAATTTTATTGTCGTGAATGGCAAGCATGGCGCGCGATTGGCCGTTTTCCAGGGTGACCAGCACGTCCCCCGTTTGCACCTGTTCGCCGTTGCGAACGCGAATGTCGGCGACCACCCCACCAGTTTGATGTTGAACCCGCTTGACGTTGCTATCAACGACGAGCAACCCCGGCGCGATGACGGCACCCGACAATTGCGCGGTCGTCCCCCACGCCCCGATGCCAAACACAAGGAGCGCAACGACGCTAAAGCCGAGCAATGTGCGGTTGAAAAGATTGCTGCCACGGTCGACAATTCCAGGCCCGCGGTTGCGGCGGCGCGGCTGCCCGGGCTCGTCTTTCGTCTCCCCGGCTGAAACGATCACCAGCGCTTTTGAGTGACGCAATGGAGCGGTCAAGGTGCAGTCCTCCGTTTAGAGCCAGCTGGTGTCAGGGGCCTCACACGCGGTTCGAGGGAGGCGGGATCGATGCGCGGGGCGAACATGCGCAATACGTCGGCCTTAGGTCCCATCGTTTTCATTCGCGCGTTTTCGATGATGGCGACGGTGTCGAGTGCTGCCAAAATGCTTCGACGATGGGCAACGACGACGGCTATACCGCCACGTTCTCTAATGCGCTGAAGCGCTGCAATCAGCGCCTCCTCGCCATCTTGGTCGAGGTTCGCATTGGGTTCATCCAGCACCACCAGAAACGGGTCTTGGTAGAGCGCACGGGCAAGCCCGATTTGTTGACGCTGACCAGCCGATAACGGAGCCCCACCCGTACCAAGTTCGGTCTCATAGCCATGTGGCAGGTTCAGTATAACCTGGTGGATACCGGCCGCTTTTGCCGCTGCGACGACAGCATCGCTGTCGGCATGGTCATCAAGCCGCGCGATATTTTTGGTGATCGATGCTGGAAACAACTCGATATTTTGCGGCATGTAGCCAATAAAGCGGCCACGATCCGCCGGGTCCCAACGTCCGATCGGCGCGCCGTCGAGCCGGACCGTCCCGTGAACCGGCGACCAGATTCCAGCGATTGTCCGCGCCAGCGTCGACTTTCCAGATCCGCTGGTGCCGATGACAGCAAGGCCTTGGCCTGCTTCCAGGACCAGTGTGACACCATTCAGGGCAGCAACCGGGCTTCCTGGAGCGCGCACCACAACCTGCTCCAGAGCGACCGACCGGCTGGGTGGTGGCAGTGGCAGCGGAACCACGTCCGCCTTTGCCGTCCCAATCATACCACGCAGTCGCCGCGCACTATCGCGAGCCTGTGCCAATGCCCGCCAATTCGTGATGGCCTGCTCAACGGGGGCCAGCGCTCGAGCGGCGGCAATGGAAGCGGCGACAATAGCGCCGGTTGTGATTTCGCCGCGAATGACAAGGTAAGCGCCAAGGCCCAAGATCGCTGACTGGAGCATCAAACGAATGACGCGCGAAATGCCACCCAGCAGGATGACCGCATCCCCCGCCCGCCGCTGGCCCTCGACAATGTCGTGATGGCTCGACAAAAACCGCGCGGCTGTTTCGGGCGACATGCCCATCGCCACGATCGCTTCGCTGTTACGCAAGGTTGCATCGAGTTCGAGCGACCGGCTATGCGACGCCGAAGCGATCTTAGCTTCTAGGCGCCGAGTCGCGAAATCAGTGGCGATCGCAATGGCCACCAGCATCGCCATGCCGCCTGCCGTGACAAGCCCAAGCATTGGCGACAACATCGAGACGAAGATCAAAAATATCGGCGTCCACGGCAGGTCGGCTACTGCAACGGGGGCTGAACTGGCAAGAAAATTTCGCAGCGTGTCGACATCGCGAACCGGCTGGAGGGCATCGTGTGGCGGGCGACCCTCAAGATAGCGGCGAACGCTGGAGGCGTAGGCGATTGGGATTGCGAAGGCGTCGATGTCGCTGCCGATTCGTAACATCAGCTGACTGCGAATGACGTCAAGAATGCCGTAGGCCGCGTAAAGACCGGCAACGAGAACGGATAGAGCAACAAGTGTTGGAATGCTTTGGCTCGTCAGCACCCGATCGTAGACTTGAAGCATGTAGAAGGCGCCTGCCAGTGCAAGGACGTTGACAACGCACGACATCGCGACGACGGCAAGGAGCGCCCAACTCAGGGATGCGCGCGCAACGGTGGAAACATTTTTCTGCACGGTGGCTCCACGGGCAAGAAGCTCAATGTTCGGACGTCTTCGCGCGAGAGTGCGTCCGCAAAAGTGGGCAGCGGTATTCCGCAAAGAAGCACGATGAAAAAAAGCGAAGGGTCCGTCTTTGATTCCATCAAAGTCGGATGGACCCTCGCGCAAGGCAGCGGGACATAATCCCGCTGCCCGCTGCCGTTAGACGATTTCGAAATCAGAACTCGTCAGCGCGAGGCCACGTGTCAACGTCGCAACCTGAGTGGCCGCGGCGCCGCCCGCTCCATCAGCATCCCACGACAGCGCACCCGTCCCGGTGTTGTATAAAAACGTTCCCTGGCCCGAGACGGTAGCAACTGGGGCCGCCGAGGATACGACGCGGCTTTCATCAATCGAGCTACCGGCCTGCAAGCCACCGCCGAATTCAGCAGCACTGATGACGAGGTCATCGCTTCCAGTTTGGAAGTCCGTGATTGTGTCACGCCCGCCTGTCCGAGCCAGCACAAAGAAGTCCTGATCAGCGCCACCGGTCAGGCGATCCGCACCCGCGCCGCCAACGAGGCGATCTGAGCCAGTGCCGCCAACGAGCGTGTCGACACCTGCACCGCCGTCAAGCAAGTCGTCGCCCTCGCCGCCGTCGAGGCGGTCGTTACCGTTCTCACCGAACAGGCGGTCGCTACCAGAATCACCCGACATGCTGTCGATGCCGATCCCGCCAAACGCCGTGTCGTCACCTTCGCCGCCGCGGACGGTATCGTTGCCGTCGCCGGCGAAAATCGTATCGGTGTCTTTACCGCCATCGATGGTGTCGTTCCCTACGCCGCCGTACAGGAGATCGTCACCTTCATCGCCATTGACGATGTCATCGCCGTCGCCGCCTTCGACGAGATCGTTATCCTCGCCCCCGCTCAGCCGATCATTGCCAGCGCCGCCGAACACCTCGTCCTGGCCCTTGCCGCCGCTTGCAATGTCATTTCCGTCGCCAGAAAACAGCTGATCGTTGTCTTCGCCACCATCGAGCGTGTCGTTACCGACGCCGCCATACAGAACGTCGTTACCCACGCCGCCGCTCAAAATATCGTCGCCGTCTTCGCCTTCGACGAGATCGTCGCCCTCGCCGCCATTGACCACATCGTTGCCAGCGCCACCGAACAGTTCGTCGTTACCGGTACCGCCGTCGACGATGTCGTTGCCGCCGTCACCGAAGATGAGGTCGTTGTCTTCGCCGCCAAACAAGCGGTCGTTGCCATCAAATCCTTCGATGATATCGTTGCCTTTAAGACCATCGATCGTATCGGCCAAATTGGTACCAAGCAGGCGATCGTCAAACTCTGTCGGGATGGGCATGGGTTGACCTCCAATTGCGGGTTGAGTTGGCCGGCCAGTTTGGACACGGCTCAACAACAACGCCGGGCGGTCTGCTTTATTCCGCCAGACCGTGCACCGGTCTTGTCGACGGCCATGTGGCTTTCGTGCACAGCATCAAAAAAGCGGAGCATGACGGAATAGACTGGCCGCCGCTGCGTTGTCGTCTCGTGACATGTCAAGCGAGGGAGACGACGCGATGCTGCCCCTGTTAGCGCCTCTGGCGAAGCCGAAAATCGAATTCGTTTGCGAAGCCAAAGATCATGGCGTGATTGCAGAACCCCTGCCCGCCAAGTCGGTCATTCCCGATTGGTTTCGCAAGCTGCCGCCGGTCGACAAAGCCCACGTGCATGCCAACAACAATGGCCTTACGATCAAACGCTGCATGCCTTTTCTCGACGCAATGACGACCGGCTGGATCGTCCCCTTGGCAGCCACCGTGCGGCTCGACATTCGCGAAAACGGCCAGACTGTCGAAGCTGGTTGGGAATACGAGAGGGTCATGGTGTCAAACCATGGCATGCATCAGATTGCGGGCAACCCGCGCGAACCACGACCACCGTGCAAGTTCCACAACTACTGGACAATTATCACGCCGCCGGGCTGGAGCTGCCTATTCGTAGCACCGCTGAACCGTGCCAGCCCGGTGTTTGAATGCATCGCTGGCGTTGTCGATACCGATACTTATCAATCGCTGATCAATTTCCCATTTATCGCCACAGCACCAGATGGCGTCTATACGCTGGAGCGGGGCACGCCTCTCGTGCAGGTGATCCCGTTCCGCCGGAATACGACATCACTGGCAGCGCAAATCCGGGTCGAGACGGCCCAGCAAGCTGGCAAAAAAGAAAAAATACTGAGGCAGACCCAGGTTGTGGAAGGTTGGTATCGCCGTTTCGCCCGCGCAGAACGATAAACTTCGATGCCTGTTTGAACCAATGAATTGACAGCATAGATCAACACGACGCAACGCGAGGCTGATTGGTCTCGCGTTGCTATTCGTACATGGCCTTGGTTCAATGCCTGTAATCTGGTCGAATAACACGACCGCGCACAACCGTGACGCAACACCGTCGCGCTGCTGCCCAACCATTCAGTCAAGCCCGGTTCGCGCTGGTATTATTGTGCCATAGATTGTGCCCATCCAGTGCGCTGTTGGCACCAATGCCCCACAAGTGTGATTGCCTGCCCCAGTTAAGCTCGACCATCACGTCATTAAAAAAAGGGGCCAGACTTGCTGGCCCCTTCCGCGGCTATTTTGGCGATAACTTAGCGCGAGCGGTTCGAGCTGCTGTTTGAAGAGGAGTTTGAAGAGGAGTTCGACGAACCGTTGGACGAGCTGTTCGAGCTGCTGTTGGATGACGAGTTCGAAGAGCTGTTGGACGAACTGTTCGAGCTGCTGTTCGACGACGAGTTCCGCGATTGCGCAACCTTGATGCCCTCGACCTTTTCAACAGCGACGGGGGCCTTGGCGTCGATTGCCTGAACTGGCGCTGCCGCCTGGGCCGCACCGGCGGTCAGTAACGTGGCAGCGGCGAGCGTCGTGATGGTCACCTTGTTCATTACATATCTCCTTGGTTACAACGACCGCCTGCGTTTCCACAGCAGTCCCAGAGACAACGTTAGGCGCGGCGGGCTATTCCCTTCACCGACCATTTTTTAACTTTGACCTCACGCCGGACTCATCACGCTGCAATGACGTGAATCCAACCGGCAACAGTAGTGACGTCTGCCCGGTGGTATCCGCACGGAGTTGCCTTGCTGGTTGCGAACTTCCAGATCGAAAAGGCCACGCACAAAGCAGAGAGAATACCGTCCCGAAGCCATCAAAATTGAGAGTCAAAACTTCATGCGGCGGAACGCGATAGTGGGGCGCAGAAAAGTTGTCGGTACGCGACGAGCTTAAGCCACCCAACGAGGCAAATTCGAAAGCTGGTGCCTCGCCAGCGGCGTTGGGGCATTTTCGGCGACGCGGCAGGGTGTGACGGCCTATCCCGCCGACCTTTCAGCTTTGGATAGCCGTAAGGTGGCTACCGTCGGCTTGGGTGCGGCGGCATTCGCTGTGGCCTTTCGCAGGACATTCTGCCGTTTGGCCCAACCAGCCACAAACAGTTCCTTAGGTATTTGAATGCCCACATTGCCGGGCGTGACCCTCCCAACCTTAGTTCGGGCCTATTTCGTGATTTCCGCAACCACATCGCAGATCCTGACGTGAAGCGAGCAGGCGTGATAACTGAATTTATCACGCCCAGCCCCCCTGTTCTGGGGGCTAATCGCACAACCGGGCCACAGGCGCGTGCCTCAAAACGAGCACACTCGGCCACCGATCACCAACACCGCCGATCGTACGTGATTTCAAGAACTTGCCGTCTGGTCTGGCCGTGCTGGGGCCGACGTCTATTGCCCTAATATTCCGGTCAAATTTGCGTATCTTGCTGACAAAAGATCAGACGTCTGATAGAGTGTTGTAGATCGCAGACGCCACTTGGCGCGGCGCCCCAGATAAACTCTTCGAACGACCCTAAAACCCCAACCTCCAAGCCCTGCTTCGGCATTCACTGCCGGGATAGCGCCCATGCGCCCAGGAGCCGCCGATGACACTCAGTACTGCCGCCAGCCAACGCATCCTGCGCTACCGCGATGCGGCTCGCAGCTCGTCGACCGTTCGCACGTATCATTCCCAGTTCGAGACCTTCACGGCCTGGTGTCACAGCGAAAACGTGTCGCCCGGCCTACCCGTCGCCCCGATGATCGTAGCGGCCTGGATTTCGGCGCGCGCTGATGACGGACTGGCACAGTCCTCGATCCACGTCGGACTCGCCGCGATCGTAGCAGCCCATCGCAAATCTGGCCTCGTCTTCGATGCACACGACCCAGCATTCCGAGAGACCCTCGCCGGACTTCGCCGATTAGTCCCCATCATTCGAGATCGCCAAGCCGCACCACTTCGGCGCCAAGTCCTCGCCGAGGTCCTCCAGGCGGCAGATACCGACCGCCAGTCCATCCGCGATGCAGCGCTCTTTGCTACTCTCTACATCTTCGGCTTGCGGCGCTCGGAATTGGTTGCTCTTGACTATGCGCAGCGAGGCGATGGCCAAGGAGTTATCACTTTTACCGCCGACAACATCGAGGTGTCGCTTTTCACTTCGAAGGCCGATCCCACCCAGGCCGTGCGTGTCGTCGTGCCGAAATCTGGAAATCCAGTTGCATCAGCCGCGATCGAGTCCTGGATCGCTTCGGCAGGGCTCGTGCCCGGTGCGCCGTACATGCGGCGATTTCTTGGCCACGGCGCGCTCGGCGATCGCATCTCATCGGACGGCGTGGGCCGAGTCGTGAAACGCGCCATGCTTGCTCATTTTCTCCGGCAGGGACTGTCGCCGCATGATGCTGCTGTCGAAGCCGCCCGGTTCACGGGTCATAGTGGTCGCGTCGGGCTCATCGTTTCAGCCGCCGAAGCCGGCGTGTCCGACACCGCCATCGCCAAGTCGACACGTCACAAAACGACGGCCCTCATCGCCCGCTACGCCCAGCAGGCCGATCAAACTGTGACAGCGAAACGGGTGTTTGCCGAAATCGGCGTGTGAAACGCGACGGGTGCCGCCACCTCAGAAACGATTGAAGATCTCTGGGTGCAACCTGACGACGTCGTCGACAGCTCAGATTCAGTGGGCGAACTGCGGTCCAAGCAGACATCGACCGTGGTCGTCAACCGCACCGTGTAGTCCCAGATAAGGCAGTTTGTGGTTCACTCGATCCTCTGTCACGAAAGCTGGTCGGACGTTGATATGATCGTTCTTCAATCTCTGCCGACTTTTGCTTTTTTTGATGAGGTCCACTAACGGCGCATGCTGTGCGCATGCCGACCGCATGGTGTTTCGCTTCACCCGCAAGGCCATCCGTAGCAAACAACCATTTCATATCAGGAGCTTGATTGCTCACAGTTGCAGACTTAATCACGGATTGTGGTAGTACAGGCAACAGAAAACGATCCCAGGCGGCGTTGTTTCGCCCGCACGGCCCGGCACCGGCAATCCGCACCAGCGGTCGACTTCAACCGCACCAATGCCGCCTTGGTTTCGTGCGACCCGCACAGAGGTTCACGCCAACCACCGTGCAACAGACAGGAACAGGCACAGCCGCAAGCGGTGCAACTCACCTTGCGGCTGCTTGCGCTCGATGAAACGTACGAACGAAACGGTTATGACACCACCTCCCGCAGTCGCGCCGCTAATTTGGGCGCAATAGGGCGGCACCGAAAATCTCTCAAACAAGATCACCGCGTCCATCGAATAAAATTCACGTTTGCAGTTGGCTCTTGATGCCCGAGGCCGCGAGCGCGCCGAGCGTCATCCCGTGATAGCCGTTGGTGAAGGCGACCACGTTGTGACGGCCGGTGGCGCGGCGCGCCAGCTTGAGAACAAGCTCGACGGCGTTGGTCCCGGTCGGGCCCGGGAAGGCCAGGCGGTAGTCGAGGCTGCGCGGGCGCAGCACCACTTCGTCGAAGGTGTCGATGAAGGTATGCTTCGCGCGGGTGTGGAGGTCGAGTGAGGTGACGATGCCGTCGCCTGCGAGGTACTCGACCACACTGCGTTTCAGGTCTGGATGATTGTGCCCGTAGTTGAGGGCACCCGCACCAGCCAGGAAATCGATATACCGCCGGCCGTCCACATCGGTCAGCGTGGCGCCGCGGGCGGACACGAAGACGGCCGGGAAACTGCGGCAGTAGCTCCGGACGTTGGCCTCGGGATCGTCGAACCGTGCACGCATCCGCGCGTGATGCTCTACCGACTGTCCCATCCCGCCCCCACCGCACTCCACACCCTCGACCGTTAAATATCTTGCGATGGCGACCGTCGAGCGGAGAGCGTCGTTTACAGCGCGTCCGGAGATGGAGGTGCTGAATAATGTTGCCCGCGGGACACACACCAGGCGAACGGCATCCGCCGTGGGCACGAGGAGGTTGAGCTTCGACTTGTCCCGATCCGGCACCCGTGACAGACCACGGTCTTGTGTGCGTGGGCTCGGGCAAAGATGACGGTGCGTCGGTGGCGTTGGGTGCTTGGTTGCGGCGTGGCTGCCGCAACCGCGGTGGGTTTCGGCGGCGGGCCGGCAAACGCTGATGACCAGTGGTTGGCCCGTGCCTTCAAGCCGTCTCGGCCCGAGTCATCGCCTGCCAAGGCGGTCACCTCGAAGTCGAAATCGTCGCCGGAAACCGAACGCGGGGACGACAACAACACGAAGGCCAGGGACAAGGCGACGAAGAGCGCGGATGACGAAAAGAAACCCGAGGTCCTGATCGGCGACAATTTCGCGCCTTCCGTCGCGGGCAAACGGCAGTGGAAGGTGATCCGATCAACCTGGACCGAGCGTGACGAGGAGGCGTTCGGCGAATTCATCCGTCTGATCGGCGAAAGCGACTGCAAGACGACGGACGAGTGCCTCACTTCTCCCAAGGCCAATCCGCGTTATTTCGCGACCAATCCGCCCGGTATGTTTTTCTTTGCCGACTGTGCGGATCTCCCGTTCGCGCTCCGGGGCTACTTCGCCTGGAAGAACGGGCTGCCGTTCTCCTTTTCCACGGCAGTCGCGCTCCATCCCGGCTCGCGCTACTCGAAATCAGGCCTCAACTCATTCGAGATCACGGGGCGTTATCACGTGGTCCCGCCCGGGCCCGATCCGCGGCAGGTGATGCCGGTGATCAGCCGTGTCTCGACCGTGCATTTCCGCATACCGATCGACTATCGCGGCAAGATGATCGCGGATCATTATCCCGTGAAGATCGACCGGGCGAGCGTGCGTGCTGGAAGCGTCATCTTCGACTCGCTCGGACACATCGCGGTCGTCTACAAGGTGACCGACGACGGCATCGCGCATTTCATCGACGCCCATCCTGACAACTCCCTCACTCGCGGCGTCTATGGCAGCGAGTTCGAACGGGGTGGAACGGAGACCGGTTCTGGTTTTCTCAGGTGGCGGCCGCAGACGCTGGTCGGCGCGAAGAAGGGCAATGACGGCAGGCTCTATGGGGGCAAGGTGGTCCCGGCCGCGAACAAGGACCTCGCCGACTGGTCGGACGAGCAATATCTCGGCACGGGGCACGGCCGCTCGAGCGACTGGCGCACCGCACGATTCTTCATCGACGGCGACGAGGTCGACCACTACTTCTTCGTTCGCCTCCGCCTCGCGCCAAAGGGTTATCGCTTCGACCCCGTCGCCGAGACACGGCACCGGATGAAGGTGCTGTGTGACGAACTCGGCCAGCGCGTGGCGTCCGTCGAGGCCGCCTTCTCGGCTGGCATGCACAAGCGTCCCCAGCCCCCGCGCTTGCCGACGAACATCTACGTAACCCAGGGCGACTGGGAAGCCTACGCCACGCCGTCGCGCGATGCCCAGTTGAAGACGATGTTCAAAGAGCTTCGCGACGACATCCAGCGCTTCATCACCATGCATGGTCAGGCGAGTCGGCACATCGTCTACACCGGCTCCGATCTTAAGGGTGACCTGAAGCGCGCCCATGAGAGCGGCGCGGCGGCCTGCAGCATCACGTACACGCGGACCGACGGCGTCAAGCAGACACTGTCGTTCGCCGAGATCAAGCGCCGCCTCTTCAGGATGTCGTTCGACCCTCATCACTGCGTGGAGCGCCGCTGGGGCGCGACCGAGGCTGACGAACTCGCAGCATGCCCGGACAACAAACTCAAGCAGGACTGGTACGAGGCCCAGCAGCGGCTCAGGAACCAGATCGTGCGCACGATCGGCGACCGGATGGACTTCACGCTCGATGTTCTGAAGCGTCAGGCCCGGGAGAAATCGACGGTCGGCGATGACGAGCCGCCGACGATCGAGGTGGCGACACTGCTCGCGGCCGAGTGAGTGACCGTCAGGCTCACACTGCGAGTTGGGCGATAATCTCGCCGTCTTCGTCGAGACCTATTTCCGCGAAGCCGAGGCTCGCGTAGAGGACCCGCGACACATCGTTGTCCGGGAGGTAGCAGATGCGGACCGTTCCGATCCGGTCGGGCCCCGACGACAGCTCGCGCAGGAAGAGCGTGAGCGCTTGCCGCGCGTAACCACGGCGCTGATGGCAGCGGTCGATCATCAGGCGAAAAATCGAGATGCCCCTGTCGCCGTCGCGGTTCTCGAAGACTTCGTAGGCCAGGAGCCCGACGGGCACTCCGCCGCTCGCAATCACCAGTCCGATGGACGACGCCTCGTCTTCGATCTCTGCCAAAGTCTCCTCATTGCTCGCGACGAAGCGCTGCTGGCTGGCATCGAGCCGCAGCAACGCGACTGGGCCCCGGTTAGTGTCGGACAGCGGCTCGAGCGTCACGTTACTGCCAAGCCGAGCGCCGGCCTCCGGTCCTGCATCTGGCCTGCCGCCGTCATCGCGTCTGTCGTCGGACTGGCTCATGCATCAAAGAGACAGAGTTGAATAACGACAGCACCGCAACTGAACTACGACACGTTGTTGCAGACGCCGATGCTGTTCGCCACAGTTCACGATGTTGGGGGCTCTGCACGCGGAGCCCGAAGCCCTAAACCTCGACCAGCACCCTCTGCAAGATTGATCAACGTAGTTGACGATTACCGCAGACGGGTAAGCGCTGACCAGCGAACGCTGTGTCCCGGCTGCGAGGATCTAACGACGTCCGCTAACTGGCTGCCCGGATCCACGCCTTGGCCCCCATCCCAAAGCGGTTCAAATCGCGTTTGATCCGGCCAAGCAACGCGATCCACTTGATGCTTGCGGTCCATGCTGCACATGCTCAGGGCCGCTTCGGGTCAACAAGGGTCGTGAGCAGCGTTCAGGACCCTTCCGCATCACCTCCGTTACCGAATGGTTCCGGTGCAGCGCCCGTTCGACGACGCGATGGGCCCGATACCGTCCGTCATGCTGCACTGCGGCAAAGAATCGAGGTGGGCCAAAAGCGTCAATGACGCATCACTGATGATCCGACGTGATGTGTTGTCCACGCCTCGCATACTGCCGGAGGCCACGAACCGAGATACTTAGGCGCAACTGGGTGGCCGTCAATTCGGTGGCGGACGGTATCTAGCAGTCGACATCGACGACAGATTGCAGGAATAGTTGACGGGGCTCCACGAACCCAACACACCCTTGCGCCCAGGCGAAAAACTCGCGTTGCTTTGTGACAACGTGAACAACGGCATCCGCGACTGGCACGCGCCGAAATAGTCAAGCCTTTCTGGACGCTCTTCACCAGCCGCGCATTAAAGCGGCTAGGGCTTGCCTACCAGCCCCGCGCCAAGCAGTGCCATGGCAAACAATAGCCAGTCGTTGACGATGTGGGCGCCGGTCGAAACCCAGATGTTCTTCGTCATGATCCGCGGCAGCGTCAACACCGTGCGCGCCAACCCGATGACGACGATGTACTGGATCAGATTCTAGTCATAGGTCGGCAGGTGGATCAGGCCGAAGATGACGGACGAGACCAGCCACGCGCCGATGATCGCACTCTTGCGCCCTAAACCGAAGCCCTTCGAGAATAATTGCAGCAGAGCCAAGAATGGCAGGAGTGTGACGACTTCCTCGCCCGCGCTCGAAGAACAGCAAGCCCAAGACAGACGATAACTGCCGCGAAGATCCCCCCCTTCAGCAACCCCTCCGTTGTCTCGCACAAGCGCCGCAAAATCATCCATATCTAGTCCCTAACAGCTTGGGACTGACTACGGGTTGGGTAGACAACTGTAAACATTGTTTAGTTGCGGAACCGCAAACCCAGACTTTATGATGTGATATTCGCACAAGTGTTTCGCCGTAGCGTGCAGACTGGTGACGCCGCGATTTCGTGAGTTGAATGTGTTAAGTTTCATTTGGCCGCAAAGCCGTGTTGCGATGGATGCTGAAAGCCTTGATGGGCAACTAAGCTTCGCCCGCCAGTTCAGCTATCCGTCCCTCATCGACTATTTTTCCCGTCACCCCGCCCTGCGCTACCATCGCAAGATGGAAGGCGGCCACGAATTCACCTTTGAAGGCGATCCGAGGTGGTTCTGCTTTGAAGTGAACCAAGACCCAAGCGTGGCCATCATCGCCAAGGGGTCGGGACCGTATAATGGCTTCACCATCGCTCCCCTGATGGAGGTTGGCGCACCGATCAAATACCATGTGTCTGTGACATCAACCGGGCGCTTGGCTATGCCTCTCGCACGCGAATTCGTCACGAAATATAATGCCGTCCTGTGCGCCTGACTAATCTTGACACGGCGATGTTAGCATAAAGTACGAGGTAGTGACGCCGCGACGGCTAAAACGTTGCACGATTCCCGTCTGCTTATGAGCTAGTCCTGCGTCACTACTATTCGTGCCACAGCCCCATACGATTCAAAGCAGTGATGGCGACGGGCCGGTGGTCTGCTTGGTCTAGCAGCGTGTTCATCTGCCGTATCGCAGCTGACAGTTTTCTGTCGCGGCGCAAAACTTCAAAAACGATGCGGCCATTCTTCGTCTGTGACCGCTGATAATCTTTGCGCCACTTTAAGTCCGAACGCTGTCAGAGCGTCATCCATACTCATACTCACTGGTGCGCAGCTGCTGGTGCCGTCACAATAGCGTCATAGGATACTTTACTCAAAGGTGGATCACGCGAACCCGGCGGCATCCTGTGGCGATAATGCGCTGTTACTGTGGAGCTGCTCAGTCAGCTTGTCCTTCAACTTTGGGCGTGTTGTTGGGTCAGCGGAACATGCATTAAGGGCCAGGGGCGCCCTAACCAGAGCCGATGACAGGGCATTCGAAATCGTCGGTTCATCTGGGCCAAAGCTGACGTAGTACCCCCGCGAACCTTGCCTTACTTTAATCCCACGATGTGCCCGTCGAACCATGCTCTATCACGTGGCAACGTGGCGTAGTCTGGGGCCGCTGCCTGCAAGCGCGCGGTGATCTCGCGTTCCTAACGCGCTTTCTTGACAGCGGCCGCCTGCCAAGCTTCAGTTTGTGGCGGCAGCGGGGGAGTGGAAAAACCACAATCGCCGGCTCGATTTCCGACGAGGCAAGCTTGAGTTCGAGCAGTCGTCGGCCTTTTTTCGGACGTGCAGGATCTGCGCAAAGTTTTCGAGCGCGCCAAGGCCCGGCGCGACCACGGGCGCGGCACGCTGCTGTTAGTCGATAAAATCCATCGCTTCAACACGGCGCAACAGAGCACACTCGTGACGAGACCATCGAAACCTGCAAATGATGAATCAAGAGCAGCCTCGGCGGTATTGGACGACCAGCTGCAAATCAATATTCGATGACAGCTTGGACCTGCCAAGGGCCCTAAATTCGATGACATACGCTCTTATGGTTCTGGCTTCTTTGCTATTCGCCTTGAATGCGGGCGTCGCCCGCGCTTGCAGCGGCTGCCCAAACCCAGAACTCGTTAAAATACCGGCGGGCACGTTCACAATGGGTTCACCGGGAGATGAACCCGAGCGCGAGAACTGGCAGGCAGGCACCGAGAGCCCGGCGCATGTAGTCACGTTTCCACATTCGTTTGAAATGGCTGCTGCTGCAGTGACCGTTCGGGAGTTCGGCCATTTCGTGCGCGCGACCGGTCATGACACCGGCGGTGGCTGCCACATGTTCGATGGGACCGACTGGCGGCTCGACGCTGCTGCATCCTGGCAGGCACCCGGCTTTGAACAGTTTGATGATCACCCAGCTGTCTGCTTATCCTGGCACGATGCCATGGCCTACATCACGTGGCTCAATGCGCTGAGCGCGCCCTACTCCAGACACGCTCGGCTCCCAACTGAGGCCGAACGCGAGTACGCGACGCGAGCTGGAACGACAACACCATTCTGGTGGGGGCAAACAATTTCACCGCAAGATGCGAACTACGACACGCGCGAGATCTACGCGGGCGCTGGCAAGCGCGCGCCCTACTTCGGTCGCACTATGCCCGCTCGCTCGTTCGCCGCCAACCGATGGGGACTTTTTGGTGTCCACGGTGGTGTCTGGGAATGGATGGCGGATTGCTTTGTCGGGTCGCATGATGGGAAGCCCGAAGCCCTTCGCGCTAATGGCTCAATTGCGCGGTCAGACAAAGCTTGTGATCGCCGCGTGTTGCGTGGCAGCGCATTTAACCGCCACCCAAAGACACTTCGTGCTGCTTATCGCACGGGGCTAGATCCGAAATTTCGCGGTCACAGCATCGGCATGCGCATTGCGCGCTGACATTTCGCTCGGAGCGCGAAAACGATTTGGCCTTTGTCGCGGCTGGCGGCAAGGGCGATGTGGTGGGCGCGAAACGCTTCGGGTGTGCGGTTGGCGAGCGCCGAGTGGGGCCGCTCACGATTATAATCGTCTCGCCTATCGCCCAGCAGAGTGAGGGCCTCGTCGAGCGACGAGAACAGCGTCTCGCTAAGGCACTCGTCGCGCAGACTGCAGACGGTCGGTCGCGGTCAGGAAGGCTGCACCTAGCGGGCCAAAGCGCGTGCGACTGCAACGGCCGTGAGCGGGTTGTGCTGCCCGAAATACATGGGCGGCACCTCCAGCGACGGCTGGACGAAATGCTTCACCGCAAGGATCGCGCCCCGTACGCTGTACTCCGTGGTGAAGACAATGCAGTCGGGAATCTCCACGAACTGCCCAAGAAGCGCGAAGTTCTTCGAGCCCGCTGGCACCACCGCCGGTCTGTCGCCCTCGGCTCTGCCCAGAAACTGGCTGGTGCTGTAAGGTAGCAAGCAGGGGATGCAAGTGGAGGTGTCGAGCATCTCGGCTTTTTCCTCCTCGTCATGGTCGAATTGCAAGTGACCCAACAACTCCTCTAGGATCTCGCGGCCCGTGCATTCGGCCATGGTCTTCTTGACGAACGTGCCGATGTGGTCGCTGCCCAGTGCTGTCACCCAGATGACGCATGTGTCGCGCGGTTGGTCGGGAAACAAGGGCTGGCGGTAGGTGTGGAGGTGTAGGATCCACGGCGACGCAGTGAGGGGCAGTGGGCTCTGGCGGCCCATCTGGCGCTCAACCAACCATTCGAACTTGCGTTGGAACAGTCCACCGCGAAAGGTGACGGTGAAAGTCATCATCGTGGACTTCGTGACGTCGCGCAGGAACTGGTCGGGGCGGCCGAAGCCGGCCTGCTTGGCAGCGATCTTCTTCCAAAGCGTCCACGCTCCACCTAGGTACTCGCCGTCAACCGCGGGTCTGTCTACCGGGCGGTCATGGGCGCCAAACGATGCGTTGCTGACGATGGAGCCGATGGTCAAGAAGACGAGGTCGGTGTCGCGCACCAGGATCGAGGGCTTGGGCGCGCCACTCACGCTCTCGAGTTGGATGCGTTCGATCCACCTTTGCTCGTTGCCGGGGTCGGCCCTGAAATCGACGTCCGAGATCCTGGTGTCGTAGTGCACGTTCACACCCTTCTTCTGCATGAAGCGCAGGGCGGGCAGGATGAACGAATGGAAGTTAGTGTAGCGGGTGCGCTCCAGGGCGACCATCGTGTTCATGTTCGGCATCTCGTGAAAGAAGAGGTGCATGTAGCGCTTCATCTCCACCGCTGAATGCCAGGGCTGGAAGGCAAACATGGCCCGCCACATATACCAGTAGTTGCTGGTGAAGAAGGTCTCGCCAAAGATGTCGGTGATCTTTGCGCCGTCCGCGATTAAGGACTCGGGTGTGGCCATGAGTTTGGCCATCTTCAGCTTTTCAGCCGTGTCCAGGCCCAGTTGATATCCGGTGTCCTTCTCGCCGTTTTCGTGCAAGAGGCGAACCACCGTGTGAACCCTGCATTCTTCACGGTTCTTCTGATGGTCTTGTAGACACGATTCATCATCTGAATACGGAATGATGGACCACAGTTCCTTGGTGCAGGGGTACGCCTTGTCTTCGAACTCGCGACTCCCTTGCATGAAGTAGGCCGGCTGGCCGTTCACCATGATCTCGGAGGCATCACAGCTCCCTCCAACAAGGTGCTTGTCGCCCATCTGTTCGAAAATGTGGATGTTCAACGGATTGAAGTCAGCTCTCTGGATCAGATACATGGCCGCAGCAATGGAGCCCAGGCCGAGACCGTTTAAATAGATGTTGACAGAAGAATTCTCTTCACTTTTCACTTTGGCCTACCTGTCGATTTTTGAGAGTTCTCCGTCGGTTCTACAGAACCGAACTCGAAGCGGCGCTGTGAGGTGGGTTCAGTCGCCTCCGACAAGCTTGGAATCGCGCAGCAGCCTGCCGATTTGGGTCTTGTCGAGCTTGTTCATCAGCAGGTTCTGCAAGAAAGCGGGGCCGGGCAGGTCGACCTCCTTGCCGTCGCGCAGACGGCCGGTCGCGGCTAACAGCGTCCGGATGTCGTAGGTCGAGTTGAACACCTCCGGCACGCCGCGCTCGACATTGAGCAGCGTATAAACCGCTTCCATCGGAGTGCGAACGGAGTACTCCGTGGTGAAAATGCAGTCGCGCTCCTTGGATTCAGCGAACTGGCCAATGAAGGCAAAGTTGACCGCGCCCTCGGGTACCACATCTGGCCGATCACCGGCCTGGCGCGGCATGAAGAACGCGGTGATGTAGGGCATCATCACGGGCACGGTCTTCGCACCGGTTGCGGCCAGGTCGGGGATGTCCTCGACCGGCACGCCCATGTGGTAGAGCCATTCCTGTGTGATCTCCTCGCCGGTGCAGTCCTGCATCGGCTTCTTCACGTAGTCGCCGGGTTGGTCGACGAACAGACCGTAGACCCAGACCACGATCTGGTCCTCGGGCTGCTGTTTGAAATGCGGTTGCCGGTTCACCGTCCAACTGAGCAACCAGGAGGAGTCTTTCGCGGTCACGATACCGCCGGTCACAACCTTCCCACTGAACGGATCGCGCTTGGCAATCTTCTGGATGTACTTGGGGATGCGCGCGTCGAGCGTGGTAACGGTCGCCGACTCCCATTTGGTCTCAGGAATATGCGCGCCGAACACGTCCGGGCGGCCGAACGCTGGATCTTTCGCCGCGATGCGGCGCCACAGATCCCAAGCCGGCGCGGGCCCCTCGTCGAGCTTGGCTGGCGTGTGGTGGTCGCCATTGTCGGAATTCTCGGTGAGCGATCCGATGGTCATGAATACAATGTCGTCGGTACCGAGATCGGCCCCGCCGTTGACGCCGTTGCTGCGCCAATGGATCCGAGTGGCACGCTTAAGTCCGGGTGTAATGTTGAAATCGACATCGGTGACCTCGGTACCGTACTGGAACACCACGCCATGGTCCTGCAGCCACTTGACGAGCGGCAGCACCAGAGACTCGTATTGGTTATACTTGGTGAATTTCAGCGTGGAGAAGTCCGGCATGCCATGGATCTGGTGGATGAAGCGGTGAAGGTACAGCTTCATTTCCAGTGCCGAGTGCCACTCCTCGAAGGCGAACATCGTGCGCCAGTACAGCCAAAAGTTGCTGCTCAGGAATTCCTCCCCGAAGACGTCGGTAATGCGCCTGTTCTCCATCTCCTGGCGGGTGGCCAAAAAGAGATGGATGATTTCCTTCTGCGCCTGCTCGCTGAGCGTGAACAGCCCGTCGGTGCGCGCGTCCTCTCCGCGATTAATGGTGGCGCGCTGCAAAGAGGAGTTCGGATCGTCTTTGTCGAGCCAATAGAACTCGTCGAGCACGCTGGCCCCCTCGATTTCCAGCGACGGGATCGAGCGGTATAGGTCCCACAGACACTCGAAATTGCTTTCCATCTCGCGCCCGCCGCGAATCACGAAGCCCTTTTGGGGCTCTTTGATCCCGTCCAGCGCGCCACCGGGCAACTTTTGCTGCTCCAAGATGGTGATCCGGTTGCCTGACATCTGGGCGTCGCGGATTAGGAAAGCCGCGCCCGCCAGCGACGCCAGGCCCGAGCCGACAAACCAAGCCGTCTTGTTTTCAACGCCCTTGGGCTTGCGCGGGCGGGCGAAGGCTTCGTAGTTGCCGCTGCTATAGTACATGTCTTCTCCATCAATCGATGTGTGAGAACATCGCGCGCAAACGGTGCTCTTGGCCGTCCGAGGGCTGTGGTTGTGGATCGCCAGCCTATTGGCGACTTGACGTGCTTCACCGAGGAGGTGCCGTTCGGATCGGCGGCTCGTTCGTCAACGCAACGACCTGATCCCACCAAAAGGCCACGGTAGATCGTGCACGTCTGAAGAAGTAGGCTCGGATTCTACTCAGACCGATTGCCACTTCGGCGTGCCTTGCAGCCACAGCGGCGTGGCGTTCGGCGGGTCAATCGTCGTGATATTTGTTGGGTGTTCCTCGACCAGAGTCTGGTACCACGCCGCTGGAAATGCGCTTTTTTGCAGATGACCAGTGCCACTCTTGGCGGGCCATGACGGCGCCTCACAGTCGGTCTTTGGCCAATCCGTTGGCCGCGCTGAGATTGCGCGCGTTGCCGGTCAGTTCTATCGGCGTGCGCTGACTGGGGTGCTGCGGTCGCGGCTGCTCTTGGCCTCTCGCCGGACTTCCTTCGAAACGTCAATGTCGGCTTGCTATTCGGTGCGTTTGACACATTGCCATGCGTGCCGCAATTGCTTAGGGCAGCTTGGGGTCAACAAGAGCCCTTAACGGTGTTCAGTTGACTTCGGCAGGACCTCCGATACCGACCGTCGCCGGGCCGGACCACGCACACCGACGCGATAAGCTCGATACTGACCGTCACGCTGCAGCGCAGCAGAAATTCGAGAAGGGTCAACCACGTCCGCGGCCGCGTTCAACAGGACTGAACTCCTTCGCTCTGCTCAAACCAGGAACCATCGAGATCAAGGGCGGGCCCCTGAAACTTTGACCTCCGCGTCGGGGTTCAGGTCCTCGTTCGGATCGGTGAGCGCTCCCGCTGGGAAAAAGACGCTCACGGGATCGCCGTCGGCGCCAATACAGAGTTCGTGATTGTTGTCGTTATCGTTCAGGTCTGCGACCGCAATCGGTGTCACGATGGCAAGCGTGCCGTCCGGCTTCCGAACCGTTACGCGGTAGAGTCGGCGTTCTTTTTCATCGATCTCGGCGCCGCCCGGTTTGGTGATCCCGCCCGCCCAGGTGACGCGAACGACGCTCTTGACGCCTTCGCGAGGACAATTGCCTTTGGTGCCAAGACGCCATTTGTTCCGCGGTACGAGTTCCGACAGGATCATGGTCGCTCCAGCTCCGAGTGGGATCACTTCGGCTCGCGCCCCCTTGAAATTCACGCGACCGTCTATCGACATCATATCACCAATGATTTCGACCTTCACCGGTTGATCGTCTTTAGACCCGTACTCACCGATCACGAGGACCGTTCTCTTCTCGCCGTCTTCGTCGGCGGGCCGGAGCGTGACGCAGCCCACTCGACCGATTTTTCCAGATTCTGTGGTGACCTGAAAATCTTCGGGAGCGAGAGTTTTCGAGTCGATCTCGTGGGAGAAAATGACCGGCATACCGTCACCGCCTTTGAAGCCCCGACATGTGATACTCGTCCGAATGCGTATCCTTCGGGAGTTGTCGAGGCCGAAAAACGCAGACAGAATTGCACCTTGCCCGCTTGTGCTCTGAGCCGGGACGCTGGATGGGGCCGACGCGAGAAAAATGAGTAAGGCGACGATACGTTTCATCGAGGCGCTCCATTGGATGACACGCTGCAGCCCGGCGTCCTCGTCCAGTGATTGTGATGCAGCCATGGCATCTTGTGAGCCGCTGCCGAAGGGCCGTCAGATCGTCGAGGCGAGTGCGAGCGTGGATGCTTTCAGGACGGACAGGAACTGTTCAAGGTCTTCACGTGCCATGCCGGACATCTTCGCTTGGCAACTCGATTGCTCGAAAAAACGCGAAACCTGGTGCGGTGTCGGGCCACTCTGTGGCAGGTGGCGACCCAATAACCCAACTAGGATGGCCTGCTTTGCCTCCCCCACTCTGCGAACTGCTTCTGTCGAGGCCGGTCCGAGCCCTTTTTCGAAATCAGCTGCATCCGGCATCGCCTGCATGATTTCATAGGTCGGCCAAATGGCGGCACGGAAATAGGTGTCCAGGTTCGTGGCAAGGTCGGTTTCCCTGGCAAATGCAGCGCGCAGCTCCATGCACACACGGTCTGCAATCAGACCGATCGCGGCCGCCATAATCCCGTCCTTGTCATGAAAGCGGTCATAAAGGGTTTGTCGCGACACGCCGGTTGCGTGTGCGAGTTCGGCCATCGTGGTCCGCTTCATGCCGTAGCGGGCCACCACCGAGATCACAGTGTCCAGGATTTGAGCGTCTTCGGGTTCCATAGCCTAGCTGTAGCGTGAAGTGCCGACCGGTTTACTTTGACATCTTGACAATTAGAGCCTAGTTGTCAAGATGTAGGCCGTTCTGTCCTCTTGAGAGGTCCGAGGCCACCACTCTGCATCGGCTTTAACGGGTCCCGACACTTGCCCCGGCTCGTGATTTTCTCAAACGCGATTACAGTTCCGGAGACCGATCCATGAACCGTACCGTCGATGTATTCTGGTCGTTCAGAAGCCCCTATTCCTATCTGGCCACACCGGGCCTGTTGCAGGTCCGGGAAGATTTCGACGTGACCGTGCAGTTTCGCCCGGTTCTGCCAATCGCGGTGCGCTCGAAGGCTTCGCTCTTCACCGATGACCAGCGCCGGGTCCGATATTTGATGTTGGATATGGTGCGGCGTGCGGAGTTTCTCGGGATGCCCTTCGGAAATCCGTCGCCGGATCCGGTCGTGCAGGATCTTAAAACTTTCGAGGTTTCCGCCGAGCAACCGTACATCTACCGGCTTACCGGCCTTGGTGTGGAAGCGGAACGGCGTGGCAAAGGGCTCGAGTTTGCCTTTCATGTATCGGCTCTGATCTGGGGCGGTACGCCCGGTTGGAACGAGGGCGACAAGCTCGCGGCCGCCGTCGCGCGGGCTGGTCTCGACCTTGCCGAGATGGACGCTGCGATTACCGCGGAAGACCCCATGCCTCAGATCGCCGCCAATCAGTCGGCACTTGACGCTTCCGGCCATTGGGGCGTGCCGACGATGGTGTTCGAGGGCGAACCGTTCTTCGGGCAGGACCGGATCGATACCTTGCGCTGGCGTCTTTGCACCGCCGGACTGTCCAAGTGATGACCATGAAACCAAAGCCCTTACGTTGCTTCCGCTCGTAAGAGGAGCGCGCTCACGTCATTCGCAATGAGCAAGAGGCCCTTTGACATGACCAGACTGATTAGAAGTGTGCTAGGCGCACTCGCCATGACTGCGCTGATCGCCGTTCCGGTGCTGGCCCAAGACACGCGCCCGAACATCCTCGTTGTGCTGTTCGACGATGTTGGTTTCACCGGCTTCGGCGCCTATGGCAGCAATGTGCGCACGCCCATGATCGACGCGCTGGCGAAGCGGGGTACGATCTTTTCGCGCTATTACTCGTCGCCGTTTTGCGGCCCGAGCCGCGCCATGCTGATGACCGGGATGGACAATCATCAGGTAGGCATGGGCACACTGGTGGAAACCGTAACGCCGGAGATGGGCGCGCATCCCGGCTATTCCATGACCTGGAAAGAGGATCAGGCGACGATCGCGACCAACCTGTCGAAGGCGGGATACCGAACCTATGTCACCGGAAAATGGGGCATCGGGGCGAAGGGCAAGAACCTTCCCAATCGTTTCGGATTCGACCGTTCCTACGTGATGGATTCCACGGGCGGCAGCAACTACGACCATACCCACTATCTGCCGGGTTATCCCGAGGTGTCGTGGTACGAGGACGGCAAGCCCGCACGGTTGCCTGAGGATTTCTATTCCTCCCGCAATCTTGTGGATCAGATGATCAAGTACATCGACGAGGGCCAGGCGGATAAGCCGTTCTTCGGCTTCTTGTCGCTTCAGGCTGTGCACATTCCAGTGCAAGCACCGACCGAGTTCATCGACCGCTATAACGGTGCCTTCGATGCCGGATGGGACGTGATGCGCAAACAGCGCTTGCAGCGCGCAATCGAGCTTGGTCTCGTGCCCGCCTCAACAAAGTTGGCGCCCGTCCACGCGGACCATCGCGCCTGGGATGATCTGTCACGAGAGCAGAAGGCCATCGCGGCGCGCGCGATGCAGGTCAACGCCGGGATGATCGAGGCCGCCGACTACCATATCGGACGCCTTTTGGATCATTTGAAATCGACCGGTCGATTGAACAACACCATCGTTGTCGTCACGTCGGACAATGGCGCGGAACCCGGGGTTACATCGTTCAATGCGTTTATCCCGAACCTGCTTCTAGGCGGCATGCACCGTCTGGAAGGCTATGATACGTCGCCAAAGAACATGGGACTGCGCGGCAGCCTGACGGCAATCGGTCCGGAATGGGCTTCGGTCGAGGCGGCGCCCTTCAATCTTTACAAGTTCTATTCCAGCGAGGGTGGGCTCCGCGTCCCACTGGTGATCGCCGGCCCTGGCGTTTCGGCCACCGGGGTCCAACACGCCCCGGTCCATGTCGCCGATCTTATGCCGACGCTGCTCGACGCGGCTGGTGTAGGCTACAAGGCTGATCAACTCTATGGACGGAGCATCCTGCCGGTGCTTGCCGGCCAAACGACCGCGAGTCGCGCCGATGACAGAAGTTTCGGCGTCGAAGTGAGCGGCAACGCGGCGCTCTACCGCGGCAATTGGAAACTCGTGCGCACAGCGCTGCCGCGGGGCGATTTCGAATGGCGGCTATTTGATTTGTCAAAAGATTCCGGTGAAACCACCGATCTGTCGCGTGAGAACCCGGCGCTTTTCGCAGAGCTACGCGCGGAATACCAAGCCTATGCGACAAAGGTCGGCGTCTTTGAAGTTGGTCGGGAGGACTACGCCGAAAAGCAGCTCTTCGCCAATCTTCTGGAGCGGACAATCAGCAAGTATTGGCCGTATCTGGTCGGTCTCGCGCTGGCACTGCTGTTAGCCCTGTATGGATTGTACCGCTTGATCCGGAGAGGCTCCCCTCGTCCGGCCCACTGAGACTGGCTTACTAAGGCTGGCTCCCTGATCCCACCCTTCCGAATAGCGCCCGGCTGGTGGGCACGGTTTCTGACCGGTCTAACTGGAGAGTTATCATGACGTGGCTGATCCTTCTCGGCGTGCTGATCGCCGCCTCGGCAATCGCGACCTATAATCTGCCCAAGATTTTGGAGTTCATGGGCCTGCACCGCCATTACACTATTCCGGACTTCGATTTGAAGGGACGGCGGGCTCTGGTCGTGTGCACCAGCCACGATAGGATGGACCCCACGAACCAGGCGACCGGCGCGTTCGGCTCCGAGTTCACGGTGCCATATCACGCCTTTATCAATGCCGGTCTCGATGTCGACATGGCTTCGATCAATGGCGGCGAAATCCCAATCCAGCCTTGGTCCTGGTCTTGGCCGCTCGCGTGCCCGGATGATCGGCGCTTCATGGCCGACAAGGCGGCGATGGACAAACTCAGGAACTCCAAGCCGATCTCGAAAATCGACCCTGCCGACTATGACGTGATCTTCATGGCCGGTGGATGGGGCGCAGCCTACGACCTAGCGCAAAGCGAGGAACTGGCCGAGGTCGTAACCAAGGCCAATGCGCAGGGCAAGATCCTCGGCTCGGTCTGCCACGGCGCTTTGGGGTTGTGCAGTGCCAAGAGGCTCGACGGCCAACCGTTGGTCAAGGGCCGCCGCGTAACCGGTGTGACCAATAACCAGATCAATACGTTCGGCATCGCGATCACGCCCAAGCACCCCGAGGAGGAGTTACGCAAACTTGGCGCGCTTTACGAGTGCCAGCATGCTTGGCGCGATCCGTTCGCGACCCACACGACCATCGACGGCAATCTGATCACCGGCCAGAACCAGAACAGCGGATACGAGACGGCGCATCGGATCCTCGAGAAAATGGCGACCCAACGAAACCTGTAGTCTCTGGACTGAGTCACCGCGCGCTGGACGGAGATCAAAGATGTCTTGCATCAAATACGCGCACGAGATCCCAAAGTTCAACCTCGCGGGCAAGCGTGCCCTGGTCGTCGGCGTCTTCACAAAGGCCACCGCCGAAGGAGTGATCATTGGTTCGGTCTGTCACGGTGCGCTAGGTCTCTTCGATTCAAGACACGCGGACGGCACCCCGCTCTTGGACAGTGGCTACGAGACCTCTCATCGAATTCTCGAATTGCTCGCGGCCAAGTAACATGCGCTCAGTCATCATAGGGGCGCTTGTGATCGCAGTGATCGGTGGTGTCGCGCTTTCTGTCGGCGCGGTGGTGACCGGCCTCGGACCCTTTCACCGTTTATCCGCGGAGCCTTCGACCTGCGCGCTCAATCAAAAAGATCTCGGACGCTTCGTCGACATCCCCGGCGGTGGCTTCGTAAGTGGAGCTAATCCGCGCTATCCGGAAGAAGGCCCGCCGCAAAAGGTCTTCGTCTCGCCGTTTCGCCTGCAAATCCACGAAGTCACAAGCAGTCAGTTCGCACAATTCGTAGCGGCAACCGGATATGTTACCGAAGCCGAACGAAGCCGAGGCTCCGCGCAGTTCACCGACAGCGACACGCCCAACGTGTTTCTGTCCTGGTGGAAGCTCGAGTCCGGAGCGAGCTGGAAAACGCCTGGGGGCGCAGGCTCCAACTTCGATGGCCTGGCGCTGCATCCGGTCGTCCATGTGACACTCAACGACGCGCGCGCCTATGCGAAGTGGGCGGGCGGGCGCATTCCAAGCGAGGTCGAGTGGGAATACGCAGCGAGCCTGGGCCTATTCGATCCGGTGGACCCGGATTCGGGTGTCCGTGCGCCTGATGGCGCCCCGCGCGCAAATATCTGGACGGGCCTGTTTCCGGTGCTCAATTCTCGGAGCGATGGCTTTGCAGGTACAGCCCCAGTCGGTTGTTTCGCGCCGGGATTGACGGGCGCCTACGACATGATCGGCAATGTTTGGGAATGGACCGACAGCCAGTTTGCGCCAGCCGTGCCGAGGTTCACCATCAAGGGGGGATCTTACCTGTGCAGTGAAAACTATTGCCGAAGATACCGTGCCGCAGCCCGCCAAAGCCTGGAGCGCGATTTCAGCACCGCCCATATCGGATTTCGAATCGTGAAAGACATCAGATGACCTCGTGGCTCGATATTGGTGTCGTCCACGACTTTTCGTCGGCCCGTCGAGCATTGATGAGTGCGAAAAGATGGCGAATACTCAGCTAAGGTCGCGATGCCATGATGATGCCTGTGCTACCTCGCCTGCAGAAGCACTGTGTCTGCGTCTTTGCGACAGTTGGCTTGTGCGTCGTCTTGGTCGGATGTGCGTCGACGCCACGCATCGCTGTCCCGACCGAGCTCACCGATCGTGTCGAGGTCACGGAGGCGGTTGGCCAGGGTGCCGTGCGCATGTGGGGCGACGGCGACTCGCCCTTTCTCCAGCGCGAAGCAATCGTTCGTCTCCAGCAGATCAGGGAGAGACGGCCCGAATTTCTCAAAGACCGAAACCGCGTCGTGTCCTACCTTGCCCTGTCGGGAGGCGGAGCGAATGGCGCTTTCGGCTCTGGACTGCTGAACGGATGGACCGCGAACGGAACCCGCCCCGAATTTGAGATTGTCAGCGGCGTCAGCACCGGAGCGCTGATGGCGCCGTTCGCCTTCCTCGGGCCGGCCTACGACAATCCGCTCCGGGAGATCTATACGGAGTATTCGACCCACGACCTCGTTCGGCCTCAGGTCCTTGCCGGCCTCGCCGGCGGAAGCTCTTTGGCCGATACGACACCATTGCGGGAAATGATCGCAAAGTACGTGGACTGGAAACTCCTCAAAGCCATCGCAGTCGAGCATGCGAAGGGCCGCCGCCTTCTGGTCGGAACGACAAACATCGATGCCGACCGCCCCGTGATCTGGAATATGGGTCAGATTGCGCAGCGCGGAACAAAGGAGGCGCTGGAGCTGTTCCGCTCTGTGCTGCTCGCATCGGCGGCGTTGCCGGGTCTGTTTCCACCCGTATTCGTGAAGGTGACAGCTGACGGCAAGACCTACGAAGAAATGCACGTCGATGGCGGTACGACCGACAATGCGTTCCTCATTCCGCAGAACGCCAACCTCAAGGCGTTCGGCAATCCTGGCTGGAAGCGCAGGCTTTACATCATTGCCAACGACAAGACCGGTCCGGCTCCCGATGTGACCAAGGCAAAAACCTTGGATATTCTAGGACGATCCATGGCGACCTTGATCAAACAGCAGCTGGAGGGTGATCTCATAAAGCTTTATCTGAGGTCGCAGAAGAATGGTATTGACTACCATGAGGTGAGCATTCCGTCCTCTTTCCGAGAAAAGGCGAAGGAAGCTTTCGATAAAGAGTATATGCGAAAACTATACGATCTAGGATTCGAGATGGGTAAGGCGGGAATTCAATGGCGCAAGAAGCCATCCGGGATATAGTTTTTGAGGAATGGTCGGCCGCCGAGAGGATTCGATGAATAGCGCAGGCTGGTTCATTGCAGGAGCGTTGGCGGCCAGCGTACTTTGGTTGCTGTATCTGAGCGCGTTGAACGACCGCCTCCTGTGCATGCTGCTCGGATCAGGCTGCTGAGGTCATGAAACGGCCTATCGACCCCAAGGCAATTGCAAATTGTTCAATTCTCGATTGTCCGTGAAATTCGCGATTTCGATTGCGAAAGGCCCGCACTGAACTCCGATCCGCCTAGTCGGAAGCAGGCTGCGGCAAAAAACGCACATCCCTGCTGATCATCTCACCCCCTCCTATGGCGCTATTGGCCCGAGGCCGCCTGTCGTGCTGTGAGCGTTCGGCGACGATAACGGAGGCATGGCCGACGATTCCCGGAACGTTCGTGGACTTGCCGTTGCTGGAGGTGGAGCGGTCAGGCCCAGCGCTGGGCCTGACCGACCTTCATGTCGAGTCGCCCAGGGGACTTTCACCCCCAGGCGCTCCTAGAACCGTGCGTGAACCTCTCGATTCACACGGCTCCCGATGTCCGGCCGTTGCCATGGCATAGTGGCCAATGCGCAAAGAGGTTTGGGTGCGCCCGGCGGAACCGATCGAACCAGTCTCTTGCGCCTTTGGTCTGATGGACCATCCGCTTGAATTTTCGGCGACCCCATCGAATGACATAGGCATCGATCCTTTTAAGGGTCGGACGCAACTGCGTCGGATAGAAGTGACTGTAGTAGGTGATCCAGCCACGAATGGACGGGTTGTACATCGTGGCCAGTTCAGTCAGGGATCTGTCGTTGCGGTGATGCAGCGCCCATCGCCGAACGGTTCGGCTGATGCGCAGCAGCGCCTTCGGACTAGCAGCCGGTTGAAAGCTGTGCACGAAGGTCCGCGTCTCGCCTTTCCGCCACATCGTCTTCCGGGCCCTAAACTGGAAGCCCAGAAAGTCAAACGAGATGACAGGAAAGTCCCCACGCCGGTTCACATCCTTGCAATAGACGATCTTCGTCTTCTCCGGATGCAGCACCAGCTTGCAGGTTGCGAGCCGCTCACTCAGCGCACGCCATAACGTCTGTGCCTCCGCGAGGCTCTTGCAGTGACAGATCGCGTCGTCCGCGTAGCGTTCGAATGGGATGTGCGGGAACTCCCGCACCATCCACATGTCGAACACATAATGCATGAACAGGTTCGCCAGCAGCGGCGAGATCACCCCGCCCTGTGGCGTGCCCGCCGTGCGCGCGACGATGCTGCCATCCCCCATCTGCACTGGCGCCTGCAGCCACCGCTCAACGTAGAGCAACACCCAGGGACAATCCGTATGTTGACGGACAGCCTTGAGCATCAGCTCCCAATCGATGGTGTCGAAAAACGCCTTCACATCAAGATCGAGCACCCAGTCGTAGCGCCAACAGCGCTGACGAGCCGTGCGCACGGCATCGATGGCAGACTTGCCGGGCCGATAGCCGTAAGAATCCGGATGAAATACCCGCTCCAAAATCGGCTCCAGAAAACGACGGGCGACTTCCTGGGCAACGCGATCGGCAACCGTCGGAATCCCCAACGGTCGCGTCCCACCATCTGCTTTCGGAATATCGACGCGCCGCACCGGCGGCGGGAAATAGCTCCCTGACGACATGCGATTCCAGAGCTTGTAGAGGTTACCCTTGAGGTTGGCCTCGAAGTCCGCAATCGACTGTCCGTCTACTCCAGCCGCTCCCTGGTTCGCCTTTACACGTTTGAAGGCTTCCCAGACGTCCCTTTTGGGGATCTTGAACGGCTTTGCTTCGTCCATGGGCTCATCCCGTTTCCAGTTGGCCCATGGCCGCAGCTGAACAACGCAGCCCCTTCGCTCCAGCCCCATTACAGGACCTTCATCGCTACTACGGACTGCTCCGTCCCTGCACGGTGTATCGGTACTCTCGCCCTCGCGGTTGGAGCCGCTTGCGGCTTGTCCCTTCACATCACCAAATTAGCCAGTGACGTCACGCAGTGCAGGTTCTCACGTTCCATACGAAAGCCTGGTCGAGCTTCGCGCCGTCTACATGCCGGATGCCGTTCGGGCCGTCTCAGGCATCTCCCGAACTGATCCCGAAGGAAGGGTCATCCCCCGGTTTTGACATCATCTAATCGGCTTTCGACACTTCATCGACGGTTTGCTTGCGCTCGCCTCTCTCGACCTTGCCGCCTGGACTTCTGTCCAGCCTTGACTGCAACGCTCACCACCACAGCTTTTGACTGCAGCAGCTTGCAGTGGCTTTGGATCAGCACCTGATTGCCGAACCCGAAGGGCCCTCCTTCATCTCTCGTATAGTTGCGCACCACCGTTTGGACCGGCGATGCTCGTTCGCGGTAGGGACGACCGTTACCGGTCGCCCCCCGCACAGATCCGTACGTGCGCAATTCACGCATACGGCTCCCACCTCGGGTGTTTGACGGCAAAGCGCTGCTGCGGCCACGGATGAAGGGTCTTCGGCTTCGGGAGGAAGTCGGCGGCGATCTTCGCGATCCGTTGCCATGTCGTGCGGTCCTTCTGGCTGCGGCGCGACAGCGAGCGCATCCAAAGTCCCGTGACATGGTGGTGGAACGCGCCAAGTGCCGGGAAGTTGGTCGGCACGGCGTGGTACGCGAAGTATCCTCGCACGACTTGCGCGAGCCATCTCCCCTGCTCAGGGATCGGCTGATGCCTGCGCCGCCGCAGCTCCTCCTTGATCTCCCGGAGCTTCGACTGCATGCGATCTCGCCGGGATTTCCTCTTGAGGAGGAACTTGCCCCTGCGCGAGCGCCCGCAGATGAAGGTGAAGCCCAGAAAATTGAAGGTCTCCGGCTTGCCGAGCCCGCGTCGAGCACGCCGGTCCGCCGCGTGGCGGCCGAACTCGATCAGGCGCGTCTTGTCCGGATGCAGCGACAGCGCGAACTCCTCGAAGCGTCTCTGCATCGCATCCCAGAACCGCCGAGCGTCGATCTCGCGCTCGAAGCCGACCACGATGTCGTCAGCATACCTCACGATGACCATGTCGCCCGTGGCTTCGCGCCGTCGCCAGCGGTCTGCCCATAGGTCGAACACGTAGTGCAGGTAGACGTTGGCCAGCAACGGCGAGATCACCGAGCCTTGCCCCGTCCCCTTGTCACTGGTCGTAACGACCCCGTTCTCCAAGACCCCCGCCGTCAGCCATTTCTGGATCAGGCGGATGATGCGTGGATCGCCGATCCGATGCTCGACGAAGCGGACCAACCAAGACTGGCTGACTTCGTCGAAAAAAGATCGGACGTCCGCGTCGAGAATGAAGTTCACACGCTTGGTGGTGATCCCGACGCAGAGCGCGTCCAGCGCATCGTGCTGGCCGCGTCCTGGCCGGAACCCATAGCTGAACCCGAGGAACTCCTCCTCGTAGACTTGGTTCAGCACTATGGCTGTCGCCCGTTGGACGATTTTGTCCTCAAGCGCCGCCACCGCCAGTGGGCGTTGCCTGCCGTCCGCCTTCGGAATGTACGTCCGGCGGGACGGCTGTGCCCTGTAGGCTCCTCGATGAACCCGGTCGTGCAGATCAGTGAGGTTTCGTTCAAGGTCTGCTGCGTAGGTCTGCCACGTGACGCCGTCGACGCCGGGAGCAGCATCACGCTTGAGCGCGTTGAATGCCGTCCTCAGCGACGCGATGTTGATGTGGTGGAGGAGCGAGGTGAACGTCTCCTTCTTCCGTTGCCTTGCGGCTTGTCGTACGCGTTCCAGCGCCTGTGACACGCCTTCCCGGTCCTGTGCCCGGAGCGTGCTTTGCTGGCTCGCGTTCCGCTTGGTCCCTGCCCTTGGCTCCATCGACTCCTCGGTGGCCGAGGCCACCTTGTTCGCCGACTTCCCAGCTACTATGGCGGGGTCAGACTTCTCATGGTCGTGCATCATCGGCTACGGCTCCTCGCCTCCCCGATGCGGGCCAGCCAGCCACGCGATACTCTGCCGTTGGCCGACCATGAGATCTCCCGGTTCCCAAGCAAAGAGCGTCTGCACATGCCAAGGTCTGCGACCACGCCGGGTCGGTCGGGCACTCGCGATAGCGTGCCCTCCCGTATTGCCTTCCACAGTGTCAAAAGCGTCGGCACCCGGAATGAGGTCATTTTCGCGGCTCGATAGCTTGGCCTATGCACTCCCCTGTCGAACGCTTCGCCGAGGTCCTCACGGACATCTGCGCATGACTCGGGGTCGATGTAGTTCGCTACTCCTTCATCGTGGGGGACTTGCACCCCCTACTCCTTGCCGGTCTCCCGGCGCACTGACACACGACCCCGAGCCGACATGGCGAGGTCTGAGTTGGCGCTGCCTGGAAGGGTCCGCCGTTTAACTTCGCGTCATGGTGGAACGTTGGCAACGGCCCAAAGGACGGCTCCAGGTTGATATCCATTCTGCTGCCTGGACCGCCACGAGTCTTGGGTGTGCCACATAACTTTGCGGTTGAAATTGTCGGATAAAAATTGTCGTGGCGCTATCTCTGTATGCGGCGAGGATTCCGCTGCGCCAGCAGCAATGGCGTGCCCCAAAGACCGCCCGCAATCCAAGCGACAAGATTTGGCTCACCCGGAATTCGCAGTGGCCTGCGATCGGTCCTGTCAGCGAATGTTCTTTGCCCAATGATGGTATCGATACAGCATCATGAACCGCAGGCAGATTTTAACGAGTCTGGAAACAATATGGTAAGTGTATCCAGCAACGCCACTTTGGGTGATAGGAAACTCCGGATATGAACGTATCCAAATCTTCCTGCGCCGCGAAACTCGTTCGGCGGGTCGGCTCACTCCTTGCGGATCATCCCGATGACATATGTCAACGCACGTGCTGTTGCTTCACTGGCCCTTGCGATGAGCGTCTACGCAACGGCAGCCAGGGCGCAAGCCATCGTCAGCGGAAATATCTCTTATTTTGCAACCGTCGACACCCTAAGCTCGCCAAGAGTGACGACGCTCAATTTGGGGCAGTCATCGAGTACCGGGCTCGTTTCACAGGCGCCCGTCACATTTCAAACCGTCGAAGGTGGGACCGCGCAGGTCACATTCTCCGGCTCGTCAGGTGTCTATAGCGGCAACGTGAGCGGCGTCGCTGCAGTCCCTCAATTGGGCGGACGGCCGATCGGTAATTTCATGGCGGCTGAACCGAATGGTGCGGTGACAGTGTCCTATAGCCAATCCCAAGCCTATTTCGGTCTCAATTGGGGGTCAGTCGATCGCTACAATTCGTTGACGTTCTATAACAACGGTGCCCAAGTTGCCTCGCTCTCTGGCACGCAAGTACTGGCCAATTCCAGCGGGTTTTACGGCTCGACATCGTCGAACGTGTCGATCAACTTTACCAATGGCACAACATTCGACCAAGTGGTCGCACGCTCCACTAGCCCAGCCTTCGAGTTCGGCATTATCCAATCGTCTCGGACCAACGTCCCGGTGCCGGCGCCACTGCCACTTGGATCGACACCGATCGGCGCGATCGGCGCGTTGCTGCTCTATTTACGGGCGCGGAGCTTCAAGATCCAGCGGGCCAAGTTCTAAATCGGGCTGTCAGCGGCGGCACTAGCCCCGTTACCAAACCAACACGGATGCTCTGCGTTCGGTCGTTTGCCACATCGCGTGCTGCCTTAGACGGATGACCTGACACGGGAGACATGCGCAGCGTGTTCGGTGACCTTTGCTTACGTCCCGCCACCGGTATCCCTCCTCGGCGCATACGGGCGGTGTGCGAGCATCCTCATGATCTTCCATCTCAATTCGATTGCGACATTGTGTTGCCTGTCGCCTTTGACATCCGCGTCCTGCGGGTCGTGATGGCGTGAATGGCAAGCGATGGTCGGGCTCCGACGCTCGCCGTGTGATGTCAACAACTCGTCGGGGCCGCGACCCGATACTAGCTTGGCGATTTTTTCAGATCTGACAGTTTGGCGTCGAACCACGCTTGGTCCCGCACCAGAGTCGGATTGGCTTCGTCGGCAGCCCGCAGCCGGACGATCTGATCGCGGCCCTGCCGCAGCAGAGCCTCAGCCCGCGCCCGGCTCTTGGCTGCGATTTCGAGTTCGGCAAGACGTCCAAGAACGAGGGCTGCATCTCGCTGGAAGGAGATGTTGACCGATGCCGTCTCAGCCAGTGCATTCAGGATCGAGCGGCTAGCCTCCATGTTCGCAATGGCCTCTGAGAATTTACCCTGTTTCTGCATAAGGGCAGCGAGGCTTTCGTTCGAGAAGGCAAGATCGCGCTGGAGCGCGGCTATTTCCGGGCTTGCGTCGACGAGTTTCTGGCGGATCTTCAGGCTCTTCTTCATATGTTCCAGCGCCTGTGAGACCTGGCCCTGATGGGCCATGGCCGAGCCCATCCGCTCGTATACGATCGCAATTTCGCGCTGCCAGTCCTGAGCACCCAAGGCGACTCCGGCGCGCGCGATGTTCGCAACGTTGAGCGCCTTGTCGAACGCTTCGAGCGCTTTGGCGTCCTCGTTTTGCGCAAGATATATCTCGCCGATCCGCAAGTGGGCGATATACAGGTCACGCTTCCAGGCGGGTACAGCGGGTTCCGCCTGCACCAATTTCTCAGCCGACAACAAAGCTTGCGAGAATGCCGCGACGGCCTCCGGCAGTCGGCCGAGTTCCGTCAGCATCCGCCCGATATTGCCCTGCGACACGCCAACGTCATGCACCCACTCGGCGACCGGGTTGATCCGGACGAGATTTTCGCGTGCCCTCAAGGAGGCTTTGTAGAACTCCAAGGCGTCGGCCGTTTGACCGAGTGCGGCCAGGACATCGGCGGACTTGTCTCGCACCACCGCCAGTTGCCGGACCAGCGGTGGGCTACTTTCAACCGAAGCCGTCAATCGCTCGCGAATCGCTTGAGAGGCTTTGTAGGTGGTCAGCGCCGTCGACAACCGCCCGAGTCTGGCGAGCATGTCTCCAGCCCGTTCTTGGGATTGGGATAAATCATACTGCCAGGACGGATTGTTTTCTCCCGTCAACCCTTCGCGCAAGGCGATACTGCGTTCATAGGCTTGCAAAGCCTCGATGGTCTTGCCTTGGGCTGCCAAGACATCGCCCGTTCGTTCATGCGCCACGCTGAGGTCGTGGGCTGCGGATTGTGGTGCGTCGTCGGCCTTCGCGAGCCTGAGGCGTAGATCCAATCCTTCCTTGTAGATGTCGAGCGCCTTTGCGAAGTCGCCTTGCTCTAGAAAGGAATCACCAAGCTTTTCGAGCCCAACCGAGAGGTCGCGCTGGCGGCCGACATCATCTGGGGCCTTGCTGTGAAGCGCGCGAAGAATCGCCAGCGCCTTGACGGTGAGTTCGTGGCGCTTGGCTTGTTTGCCGTGAACAGAAAAAGTCGTTGCGAATTCCGTCAGCGCGGCGGCTTGGTTGCGTAAAAAGTAGCTATCGGGATTGGGGAGCGCTGCTGCAAGGTCCATCGCTTTTTCGGCAGCGAGTAAAATACGATCCTGGGCGTCTGCGGGCGTGGCCTCGGCGGACCGGCTGCTCTGAACCACCGCTTGCACGAGGTAATCGAGGGCCGTGCGGTCGGCGGTCAAGAGATCATGCACCCGCCCGACATTTGTGGACGCATCCTGCTCCGCCAGGCGCGCCCGCTGGAGATCGATTTTCGTCCAAACGTACAGGCCGGTGGCCAGCGCAACGGCCGTTGTGAGGACGATGACGATCAGGTCGTGCCTCGTGATCATTTTCATGCGCAGGGATGACATCGGGGACAATCTCAAACATGGGTTGGCGGGTCTTGCGTGGACGAAAGGCGTAGGCGTTGGAGTGCCTAGTCAAACGGTCGTCTGTCGAGGAATTGCTCCCAGGACGCGCGCGAGGGGAATGAACATGGCCCCGCGGAACCGCCTCCTGGTCCGGCAGTGGACGGCGGGGCCTCGCCGTGTGAGACCGAGACCGCAAACAGCGGCACGGCGGACGGCCACCGGCCAGATGCGAGCTGGCCAAGGCTGCGCACAGCGAACGTCACGTGCGACCGCCAGATGGATGGCTGGGCCACGGCACGGCCGTCCTGGAAATACTGCAGCTGCCCGCGATGACGGGCGTTTAGCATCGGCAAGGTCTCGGCACCGGTTCCGATCATGGCAACGAGCAGTGGGCGAAGACACTGCGGTTTGGCGAAGGCATAAACGTGCCGCACATCGCGTTCGTCGCGGAGATCACGCAGCCATCCGTCGTGTTTGAGCTGGCTTTCGATCACCGCCACCGCGCGCGCTTCTGTATCGATCGGCGGCGCGCCATAGCGGAGGGCCTTTCCGGAAACGGACATGACGAGACAGGCCGCGAGTGCCAGGCAGAATGTATAATGGGTCACGGCTCCTCCCGATGGTCGGGGTTGAGAAGCAGGACCATTGCAACCATGCCCAATTCGAACAGGCTGACACCCACTGCGCCGTGCAGGAGTTCATGCCAGTCTGCAGAGGCTGCCATCAGCGTGAGCCTCAGGATATTGGCGACCATCGCCAACGCGGCAATCCAGGCGAGACCGATGGCCAGACGCACGGGGTCGCGCAGTCCTATGGCAAAATAGACCGCAGCCTGCACCAACAACAGCCGCGGGATAATCGATGCTGTCAGGCACCCGGCAAACAGCACCACCGCATGCCCATTGGGACTGCTCACCACGTTGCCGGCGCGCTCGACGCCATCGCGAACAAGCGACAACGCTGTCTTTGTCATCACGGCGTCTGCGAGCCCGAGGTGGATTGCGAACCATTTAATGAAAACTGTGTTCCACAGCTGGACTGCGGCGAGGCCAGCAAACAGGACACATCCAAGCCGGACCTGCTGGCTAGACCTCTGGGCGCACGAAAGGGCATATCCGCCCGTCGCAAGCCAGGCCGCAGCCCCGCTCGGCAGGCAGAACAACGCAGCGGCGGTTACGTCTTTCCAACCGAGCCGCGCGGCCGAGTGCCGGGCAGCCAGTTCTTCGGATGGCGCGCGCAGCAGTTGGACCGCGATAACGATCACGATCAGATCCAGTAGGTTCACCGGCAGGGCGCCGAGCCCCTCCGATGACGTTCCGCGCAGCCATTCAAGCACAGGAAACATATAACCGTTGACGCAGCCGCACAGCAGTAGTCCCACAACGACGTCAGTCTGGCGGATGCACCTGTCCGCAGGTGCAGAAACGAATGAGGTCCGCGCGATCGTCATGAGATTATGGCCAGTCCACAAGCTATCCCTGTGATGTAAAGCAAATTCCTTACGGCGAAGTGCACCGCCTGACGTGCAACTGTCTCAATGTCGGCTCAAATTGTTTGCAGTTTCGGTCAATCCTGGAGGTGACGGGGCGGCCGTCGACGCGAATCCGGGCCCGATTTCTTTTTGAGGACAAGACGGCGCTGCGCGTCGCCAGGCGGGTTGCGCAGGCTTCCTGGGGCTGCGCGTGTCTCCGCCCCGAAGAGCGAGCGACGCTGTTGATCGATATCTGAACGACGACAAATGGCCTGCGGCCATAATGTTCAAAAGCGGTCGAATGCGGGCCAGGGTCTGCGCAATCTCGAACTGACGCAATTGGCCCCTTTCGACGTTCGAGGTTGGCGCCCGGTACGTCGGCAGCTGAAGGCATCGCGTCGAGTTCGCCGATCGTTCTCTTGACCGTCGGCTCCCGGGGGTGGACCGTCTGTGCTACTCGCGCCGACTGACTTCTCTGGTTGACCCAGAGTCGACGAAGTTTCAGACTTTCTAGGCCACAATTTGGCCTTGCGCTCGAAAGGTCTGAATCTGGCGCACGATAGTGCTCATATCGGAAAGGAACTCGCGTCCACTTCTGACTTGAGCCGCTTGCAAAGCGACGAATTCCCTCATTGTTGCGGGCAGGAAGCGATCCTCTGGCATGAAAACCCCATCAACCAAGACCGGAATTATTGGGATACCCATATCCAAGCCAAGTTCCATCTCAACCTGAATAAAATCTTGCCGAGACTTCACTAGTCCGAACCATCTTGAGCCAGATTTACGCCAATCCGGATTGATCCACCGCTCTCCAATCAGCGCTAATATGACAGCAGTTTCATTTAGAGCGGTCACGATTTGATCTCGGAAATCGAGACCCAACGGTATTGAATCGATGTCGAAGAAAATTTGATCATCGGAAAGTTCGGACCGCAATCGCTCGTCAATACGTCCAGCCAGATGTCTGGTATCTGACCGACGATAAGAAATAAATACCTTCGTGCCTCTCGGTCTTGGGTTTGGGCGCTGAGTCGCCCCAAAGTGGCGACTTCTACTCGCTGCATCCGATGAATTTTGTTCCGATTTTCGACTAGCCGCTAGAAATTCCATAATATCAGTTGGTGGGCTTCGAACATCGCGGGGTCGATTCGAGACCCAGCTTTCCGCTTCCCTCAAGGGCCTGCTGCGGATTAAATAGTCTTCATCTTTATTATGGGCGAACCAAAGGCGGGTGAGGTGCATAAGATGGGTTTGTTGCTTGATCCAACCCAGATCAGTGTTGAGCGCCAAGATTAAGTGTTCGACCCTTTCAATGAATTCGCTAGTACCATCCAACCGTTCTTTGAAGACGATGTAGTTTAGCGACGATATATAATCTGGCAATTTGAACTGATCAACCGGCTTGTAGAGAACGGGTATAATGCGCTTCCCCTGACGCTTAGCTTCGCCCACTTGCCACTGGCAATAAGTTGATTCGATGCATCTTGGGCTGAGGACGAAGATGATCTGATCTGATTTAGCAATCATCTCACGGTTGCGACGTTCCCAATCCTCTGCCGCTGCAATCGAATGCAAATCGTAAGTGACATTTATATTTTTATCGAGTAGCGCCGACGTCAGTTTCTGAACGAACTCTGAGTCGTCCCTCGAGTGGCACACATAGACTGTCGGCGAACTGTTCAACAATCGCGGATCCTCCGACATCATTGTAACTCGTTGCTAATGCATCACACGAACGTCGCCAACCTAGCCCATCATATTACCTCATCGCGTCAAACACCAGAAGCGCCATGAAGGACAATACAATCGCTGCACCAAATTTCGATGACCCTGCATTGCCGCTCCTGTGAAGGGTTCCAGACGACTGCCCGCAGGACCTCGCTGGACGCACGGGGGCCGTCGTCTGGAAGCCTCCAGGGAAGGAACCCGCGAGACGTTTGGCGCCGCCGGTGCAGCGGGCGCTATGGGGATTTGATGTCTGGGGTTGGCTTGGTGGGGAT
>Ga0247844_1000872_pt1 | contig 60064 bp, 60 predicted proteins | sample LaCtaG_FD_192421 | JGI IMG/M metagenome (GOLD analysis project Ga0247844, IMG submission 192421) | Freshwater microbial communities from meromictic Lake La Cruz, Castile-La Mancha, Spain - LaCruzMarch201714.5m_1 | ecosystem: Environmental > Aquatic > Freshwater > Lake | place: Spain: Castile-La... | reverse complement strand
AAATCTCCTAAATGAAAACTGGGTTCAAGTAAAGTGGTGTGAAAGATGTGCTTCCAAACTACGCTAACTTATGTTCGAGGCGGCACCGGCTACGCCGGTGTGGGAGTTAAAAAATAACATACATAAATTTAGTGATTTTGATAAAAGAACATAGGTTATTTTATAAGTGACTGATGTGTCACTGTTCAAGGACACAGGATTCCTGAATATTTTTAATCCCTCATCCTGTATGGGCCAAAGCCAATCTGAAATAGAATTTCTTATTCAAAAAGATCTTGCCGGAAAATTGCTTTAATTAAAAAAATCATTGAACGAAATTAGTTGATGAAAAAAACTATTAAGCTCATATTTTACTTTTTCAGTAAAATCTCCCTCATAAATAAGAATGGGGCGGATACTATACCCTCGAGGAATTTGAAGCGTTTTAATTTTCTTTTGAACCTCTTTAATCGAACTGCTATCAAGTTTATCACGAACCTTAAGCTCACAAAGATAAATGCTTTTATGCTCCGTTGTTATGAGAAGATCAATTTGACAGGCCCCCTTTGTTCTCGCAGTCTTTTTTTGAAAATAGGGACTTGATGCAATTACGCTTGATGATTTAATACCCAAAATTGTATAGAGCGTAGAAAGATTTTGGAGAATAAGATTTTCAAACTGAAACCCCAAAGTCACTTCCCAATTTGAAAATTGATAAACAGATTCAAAAGCAAAATTTTTATTGAGAATTTTAGTTTTATTAGGTTCAATATATTTAAAATAAAAGCGAAGATAATTATCTTTGAGTCGATAGTGAGCAATTCCTAGTTTTTTTCCTTTGAGATCATAAGTAAAATCACGTTTAATAAATCCTGAAATTTCAAGATTAGTTAGACACTCCGAAAAATCTCCATTGGGACTAAATTTTAAGGCCTTTGCAAGTTCAGAAACAGTATATTTTTTTTCTGAAAGCTTTCTTACGATATTATTGTAAATTGAATTTCTTTTTAAGAAAACCTCGTTAAAAATTTTATCAAATTCATTAAAAAGAGGGCCTTCGGAAGTAAAACAAAGACGTAAAATATTCTCTTCTGCCGGTTTTGATAAAATGAGCTCTTCAAGATATTTTGGAATTCCCCCAGTGACACTTAGTATCTTGAGTTTTTCAAGTGAACTAATTTGATTTTTCATCCTTCCCCAAAATTCATTACATATCTTCAAAGGAAGTTCTTCAAGGGTCATTTGCAGAGATACTCTCCCGACAAAGTCAGCATTTTTTAGGATGTTTTGATCAATCCACGAAGAAATAGAACCGCACAAGACGAGAGTAAGAGAATCATTTTTTTTAAAGTATTTATCCCAAACAATCTTTAACTGCCCTGCAAAGTCATTATCATAAGCTCCTAGCCATGAAATTTCATCAAACAGTATAAGCCATTCTCCGTCTTGAGTTAGTTTTGCTAAAGAACTAAGAGCATTATACCAGTCATAAAAGGGGGCAATGGTTTTATTAAAATGCTCTTGAAGCTGAGCATGGAAATTTCGCAATTGAGAAATATTATCCATCCCTTCTCGTGGTGCAAGACCGGCAATAGAAAGATAGTTTGTATACGACTTGCCGGCTTCTTCAATAAGAGTACTTTTCCCAATGCGCCTTCGGCCCATTAAAGTCACAAGGCTCGAACTCTTTTTTTTCCTAAGTTCTAAAATCTTTTTTAATTCCGACTCTCTACCAATGAAATGTGACACACAGACCCCATATCTAAGAATGTATACTTATATACAGTTTTAGATATATCAGAAATATCTAAGAATGTATACTTGTATACAGTTTTAGATATAATCAAAAAATAGGCGATTAAAAAAGTCCACTTCGAAAGTACAGCGTTCCAGCAAAAATCATCACGGCTAAGGCGATTCCTAGCAAGATAAGAAGGCCTTCTCTTTCTTTAAAATTGATCATGAATAAATTGTAATGCAAATTTTAAAAAAACTACAGAGAAAGAAGGTCGTCCATAGATAGGGGTTTGGAAAGAGTTTTAAAGGGCCTATGGCCGTCTAAAGCGCTCAACTCTCCCTCTGTCCCTAATACGACATATTGTCTTTTAGCTTCGAAAAAAGAATCAGGAAGCTTAGAAAGAAATAAAAAATCGATCAGGATGATTTGAGAATCAAGATCGTGAATCACAAAAAGATCATCCAAGGAGTCTGTGCAATAAATGTCATGGCCAGCACCTTTCAAAACTTTTTGAACAAAAAGACGAATTAGCTTTTCAGAACCTAAGTAAAAAAATCGTTTCATATAAACTTTTTCCGACTTAACCGCGCCTGCTCTCGGCATCCTGCCTTCGCAGGCATACATGACATCCTGTCAATAAAAGGCCACCCGTAGGTGGCCTTCCTATAATCATCAATTTTCTAAAAAAATTAAACCTTAATACCCTTGAGCTTATCGGCAAGAGTATTTGTTTTAACATCTTCGCCTTTATAAGCGCCAGTATCACGATCGCCAGCATGAAGAGCTGCTTTGATAGAGAGAGCGATTTTCTTAGCTTCTTTATCAACAGAAATGATCATGGCCTTTGGCTTATCACCTTTCTTCACAACATCAGAAGGTTTTTCAACTCTTTCTTCAGAAAGTTCAGAAATATGGATGAGGCCTTCAATGCCTGTTTCGATTTCAACGAAAGCACCAAAATCTGTTACGCGTACAACTTCGGCTTCAAGAATTTTTCCAACAGGAAGTCTTTCTTCAATTTTCTTCCATGGATCTTCTTCAAGTTGCTTAATACCAAGGCAGAATTTTTGATTTTCTTTATCAACAGAAAGAACCATCGCTTCGATTGGCTGGCCTTCTTTAAATTCTTCATTCACGTTCACGTTCTTACGTGTCCATGAAATATCAGAAACGTGAATAAGAGCATCAACTTCTTCACCAAGATCTACGAAAATTCCGAAATCAACGATAGACTTGATTTTTCCTTTGATCTTCTTACCAGCTGTATATTTCTTAGCTAATTCATCCCAAGGATTTGGCATGAGTTGTTTGATACCAAGAGAGATTCTCTTATTTTCAATATCAACTTCAAGAACAATCGCTTCAATTTTATCATTTGGATTGTATGTTTTTGTAGGATTCTTAACTTTACCAGTCCAGCTCATTTCTGAAACGTGAACAAGTCCTTCGATTCCATCATTGAGTTCAATGAAAAGACCGTAATCTTTTACAGAAACAATTTCCCCAGTCACTTTTGTACCAACTGGATATTTATCTTTTGCACTTTCCCAAGGGTTTGGTTGAACTTGCTTAAGACCTAAAGATACGCGCTCTTTTTCAGAGTCAAACTTAAGAATCTTAACTTCAATTTCATCACCAACGTTAAGAAGATTAGATGGGTGTTTTACACGGCCCCATGACATATCTGTAATGTGGAGAAGTCCATCAATACCACCAAGGTCAATAAACGCACCGTAGTCAGTAATGTTCTTCACGATACCTTTAACAATCATACCCTCTTGGATTTGATCAAGGATTTCGCCTCTCATCTTTGAACGCTCATCTTGTAAAATCGCGCGACGAGAAAGAACGATGTTGCCTCTTTTTTTGTTGAACTTGATAACCTTGAATTCCATGTTTTTACCAATGTACTTATCAAGGTAGCGAGTTGGGCGAAGATCAATTTGTGATCCAGGAAGGAAGGCCTTCACACCGATATCAACAGAAAGACCGCCTTTAACTTTTGCGATAACAGTTCCTTGAACAGGATTGCCTTTTTCGCAAGCTTCAGAAATTCTATCCCAAGCTTTAAGAATTTCAGCTTTATCTTTAGAAAGAACAAGATTTCCCATATGAGATTCAAGTTTTTCTAAATAAACTTCAATAGTCTCGCCTTGCTTAATTTTAAGGGAACCATCAAAATTTTGGAACTCTTTTACGGAGACAAGACCTTCTTGCTTGTAACCGATGTCAACTGTCACATAATCACTGCCGATGTTAATAATCTGGCCTTTGAATACTTCACCTTCTGCGAACATTTTCGCTTCTGAAGATTCAAGCATCTTTGAAAAAGGAGTTTCTTCGCGAACTTCGATGTCCTCACCGAAAACGACGTCGTAACCCTCCATCCACTTTGGCTTTGCGTTTGCTGCTACTGTTGTTGTCTGCTTTTGTACCATAAAAAATACCTCGAAAAATATGATCCCTCCCAAGCAGTTGCCCGCCTAAAAGGTCCTAAAACCCTCCTTAAGGAGAGGTTATAAGTTGAGTTGGGATTGGAATCTAACCTAAGTTGAGAGCTATGTCTAGGCGGCAGGCCGGTATATCAATATCAATTAAGCCAAATTTTTTCTAAATTACGACATTCCATATAAACACTGCCATTATTTTTTTCATAGACGGTCGTCAAAGTCTCTTCGTCATAAACAAGTACAGTCTGTTCTGTTTGGTAAGTACGGATGATCGTTTCATTGAGACGTTTTTCCAAATTCCCGACAGACTCAGCGGCATAGACCCATCCCCAATCATCCTCATCAGCGTCCCAACTTATTCCTACAGATAAATAGTCCCACTCATGACCTTTTTTTAGAATCACATAGCAAGGTGAGCCTTCTTGACGATAGGCAATTCGCCCTGGCCCATAGAAAAGTTGACCACGATACTTCAGTAGATCATCAGGGGCATTATCAAATTTTTCATGCATTCGTGAACTTATAATATAGTTGGAGTCATCAATTTTTAAAATAGCTAGATACTCGTGAAAGACGAGAGATATTCTTCCTTTATTGTTTAAAAAATCAAAATTGCGTTCATTTATTTTAATAAGAAATTTTTCAGGAAAGTTCACGGCATCTCTTAATTCATCTTCAAAAAATAGCTTTTCACTTACTATTCTAATTTTTGTTTTAGTAACAACGTCACGAAAATCGGAGGCTTTTACTTCTGGGAATTCGCTTTGATTTTCCTCAATATAATTTGCAATTTGTTTTCCAATCAAGACAACTTCCATCGCATTCGAATTTCCACCGCCACCGGAGCTGTTTCCGGCACGAGCAAAAGCAAAATTGGAAAAAAGAAAAAACAGACACAAAATGACTTTAAAGAGAATTTTCATTTTAAGTTCCTCGCCGATTCACGATGAAAGTTGACGCACAATATCACTCGAAAAATACCGTGCGTCAATTTAATTTTTATAAATAATCTTGAACAGTATCTCCACCATAAATCTTTTTAAGATTACTGCATTCATAGAGTTTGCTATCGCTTGCAGAAACAAGCTCGCTGCCGTTACAAGTAAGAACTGTTTTTTCCCCGTAAACGGTTGTTATGATTGTTGAATTTCTGCGCGCATGGATATTTCCTTCTGAAGTATATCCCGTTACAATACCCCAATCATCGGCATCAGCATCCCAACTAATGGCCACAAGCTGAGCGTCCAAATCTTTTTTGACAAGTTGAACGTAGCAAAACTGGCCTTGCGCTCTTGGGTGACTCTTACCTTTTTTGTAAGTAATCTCACCACGATATTCTTGAACTTTTTCAGAAAGACCAAAATCTTTAGGAGCGCATCCTTCTGCAGCAAAAGCAACATTCGCTGAAGCAAGCACTGATAATACCAAAGCCGAACTCATTAAATTTTTCATATTTTTCCCTTTTGTTTTATGCGTTCATCGCATTTTGTTATGGGCCACTTATAAATGCACAAGCGCCTTCAAAAATAGATTTAATTAATTAATTTTCAGCGTTATAATTACACTTGAAGTGTACTTACAATCATAAATGGATGAAATCACATGACTTCAGACTCTAAAGAAATTTACGATTTTCAAGATTATCGACTGTACATCAAATATAAAATTTACAATGGCCCGAGGGCCCGTAGGGGCAGCCTGAGTGCTCTCGCTGAAGCTATCAGTTGCCAAACATCCTATCTCTCAAGGGTCATGACTGGGGAAAGTAACTTGAGTTTGGAGCAAGCAGATAATGCAGGTAAATACTTAGGCCTTTCTCAAGACGAAAATTCTTTTTTAATACTTTTGGTTGAATACGCACGAGCGGGAACGAGGTCACTGCAAACACATTTTAAACGTCTCATTGAAACCGCCCAAGAAGAAAGGCTCAATCTCCAAAAACGTGTAGGAGTCAAACAAACTTTAAACAAAGAAGAGCAATCTGTTTATTACGGAATTTGGTATTACGCTGCCATTCACGTAATGACTGGAATTCCAGCGCTTCAAACAAAAGAGGCCTTGGCCCAAGAACTTGGTTTACCTTTGAATAAGGTTGCTGAGATTTTAAAATTTCTTATTTCAACAGATCTCGTAAAAGAAAATGCTGAAGGGAAATTTGTGACGGGCGAAGGAAAACTACACTTGAAAAAAAGTTCTGAAATGATTCTAAGACACCACTCGAATTGGCGAATACAGGCCATCAGAAGTATGGAAAAAGATTTAGAATCAGGAATGCACTATTCTGTTTTATTAAATACTTCAAAAAAAGACGCCAAGATTTTAAGAGAAATGATTGCGAAATTTATTGAAGATTTTATGAAAGTTGTTCATCCCTCGGAGGATGAAGAAACAAATTGTTTTGTCATCGATTTTTTTAGGCCTAAAGCTTAAGGCTACATTTAAAAAACGTTTTTATTTTTAAGTTCAAAATAAATTTGGTAAGTCGCTCGCACATCTTCCATCGCATTGTGAGCGTTTTGAATTTTTTTTGAAAAACAAACGCGATAAAGTTCTTCAAGAGTTGGCCATTTAAATCCATAAGGCCCAGGAAGTTTGCAATAGTTTGTCGTATTTTTCATTGTGCAAAATGTTTTTGTCGTTACTTTTTCTGGATCTAATTTTAGGCGAAGAAGCTCTGCCTTTAATATGGTGAGATCAAAATTTATGTTGTGACAAACGAGAAGATTACAAGTTTTTAAGTCCGTTAATAAATTCTCTAACACAGTAAGAAGTGGTTTTCCTTCTTTTTGGGCCAGCTCATTTGTGATTCCATGAATTTTGGAAACCTCAGGTGGAATTGGAAAATCAACTTTAATAATATTATCAGATTCTTTAATCACTCCACCTTTATCATCAGCTAATAACCAAGAGCACTGAACAATCCTGGGCCAATTTTCAAGATCGGTATAGGGTGCTTTATAATTTTTAGGGAGACCTGTCGTTTCAACATCAAAAAAAAGAAAACTCATAAAAATCCTATTCCTATTTAAAAAATGACTTATTTGCGCCCGGGCGTATATTTTACAAGGTCACCAGCAATCGAGCCTATCTTTACCTTGGCCTTAAACTTAAGAGGGATTTTGTCAGCATCAAAACTAAACCAAAAGAAAATATCATCATTGGCCTTCAAAACGCCCGGGAAATGAGTTTGTGCACGAATGCGTAGGGCCTTGTAGTTTTTTCCATTAGTACTTACTTCTTCCTCACCTTCAACCCATAATTTTAAAACCCAAATTTTACCGCGAGTGTAGACAGGAAATTCATAGTAATCACCAATTTTCAGTGGGAATCCCCTTATAAAATGAAGGGCCGAAAATGAATCTTGAAAAAAACGTGGAATGTATTCAGATTTTTGATCCGTTTTAGTCGCGTCTTTTTTTACACGTTTATACCAAAAATGACTTTTATAATTATCACGATCAAAAAGTTGAAGGTCATCAACTTTTTGCCCAGATTCACGTTGAATTAAAGTATATTTAAGGGGAGTGAATGTTTTTTTATCGATAAAAGTATCGATACGATCATCAACAGTATAAACGTAACGGTAATACTCTGCACTGGTAAGATGACCTGAAATATGAAAGACATCTTTTCCTGCAACGGAAGCATCATCCATTGTTGTCATTTCAATAAAACCAGCAGTCACTCCAAGATAACTTGCCTTGAATATAAACTGCTCACCAACATTGATCATAGGCTTATAATTCTCCCAGTATTTACGATAAATCGAGTCATAATTTTTAATGGCTTCAGGATAATCTTTAGGTTGTTGATCAACAGAAACAATGGGAGGAACAGCGGGAGAAAGACCAGAAGATGTTGGTGCTTTAGTTAGACTTTCTTTTTGAAACTTCTTTCTTTTTTTCGTCCCTTTTTGAGGAAGAATCATTTCTGCAGGAGCAGTTGTCACACTCGCCGCTGCTGTGTTGACGGCCGGAGTTGGTGATGGCGATGGTGTCGTTACTTTAAATTTTTCAAAACCAGCTTCATTAAGATTAAAAGTATCGACGAGGTCTGTTTTCTCATTTTCAACACGATCAAACGGTGGATGGGTTGAGCAAGCTGAGCCAAAGAGAGAAAGTGTTAATAGAACAAAAAAGAAACGAAAATAATTCATAAATTTACCATTCCTTTCTTAGCGCGTGGTGAATGCTGTTTTTAATTTCCTCTTCGCCTGCTAAAAATTTTAAATCAACTTCAGCAAAAAGAATCTCGCGATCGGCACTGACTCGGCGTATTTTTACCATATCTTTTTCCGTTGTTAGAACAAGAAGATTATTATCCCTAGAAAATTGCAATATTGTTTCTACTTCTCCTGCTTTGAAAGCATGGTGATCTGGAAAAACTCGCTTCTGCTCAACAATCGCTCCAAAAGACTCAAGCAAATTAAAAAAGGAATCTGGAGAGGCAACACCGGCAAAAGCAAATACTTTTTTATTTTTAAGATCAACTAAATCCATCACTTTTTGATAATCACTATTCATAAGGCAGTTTGGTTTTAAAGCAACTTCCCCCCACAAGACATCACTTGTGACATAAGGAGAAAGGTATTTTTTTATCTCATCAATTTTATCAGCGGGAACTTGATCTGCTCGACTTAAAATAATAGCATCAGCATCACGTAAAGCGGAAAGTCCTTCTCGTAAATAACCAAGAGGAGCTACTCGATATTTTTTAAGAGGCAAAAGAGCATCAAATAAAACGATATTAAAATTACGATTGAGTTGTAAGTGTTGATGCCCATCATCTAAAAGTACAATATCTGGTTTTTCTAAATCAAAATAACGCTCAAAGTTTTCAGCTCGCTTTTTTCCAACAACAACAGAGGAAGTCGGAAGGCGGCGTCCAATAAGGAGGGCCTCATCACCAAAATCTTCTGGATTAAAACCAATTTGTCGTCCACCTTTTAAAACTCCGTGCCCATGTTCAAATTTGCCTTTATACCCGCGGGTAAGAACCATGATTTTTTTTTGTTGAAGCGTAAAATATTCCCCGAGCCACAAGATAAAAGGAGTTTTTCCTGCACCACCAAAAGTAAGATTTCCAACGGAAATAATCGGTATCCCAAATGTTTTGCGAGAGTAAAAACCATAATTATAAGCAAAACGACGAACTCTATAAATAACTGACCAAAGGCAGGAAAAAGGCCAAAACACTACAAAAAAAATCTTCTCAAAATACTTCATGATTCTTTCCTCAAAATGTTCGCTATATAACCAGCGACATCTTTCAACTCTCCTTGAACAAGAGATTGAGTGTGATGAAGAGATTTTGCTGTTTTGTCATAGTTATCAAAACTTGAAAGCCAATAATTAAATTCATTCAATATATTTTCTGAAGTCACTTTCTCTTGAAGAAGTTCTGGGAAAACTTTTTTTTCATGGATAATATTGGCCAAAGAAATATGCCCATTATAATTAATGAAAAATTTAAAAATGAGTTCATTTAACTTTGATGTTTTATAACAAACGACCGTTGGAAGCTCGAAAAGAGCACAAGCGAGAGTGACTGTTCCACTGGCCGCCATACAGAAATCGGCCTCAAGTAAAGCTTGTGATAATTCATCACTTGAATAAATTTTAGCAAACTTTGAAAGATAGGGCGAGAAATGTTCTTTTTTTACGGAAGAAGAAAGAACGAGACTTAATTCGATCTGATTTTCTATTTGAAATTTTTCATTGAACTTAGAAGCCGCTTCCATAAAGACAGGGAGCAACGTTCGAACTTCAAAATTACGACTGCCCGGAAGAATAAGAAGTTTTATTTTATTTTTAAAGTCAGCAAAATTTTTCCGAGGAGGGCGATTTTGAATAAGAGGGCCATAATGTCGCCAAAGAGGATGATCAATACCTCTCACACAAGAAACTCCTCTTTTCATAAACCAATTTTTTTCAAAAGGAATAATTGTAAAAAGAGTGTGAACACATTCTCCTAAAGTTTTAGCACGCCAGGCCTTCCATGCCCACGCTTGAGGAGCGACATAATAGAGCACTTTGATGCCTTTCTTTTTAAGACGCTGGGCCAATTTTAAATTGAAAGTTTGAAAGTCAATTAAGATGGCCACTTTGGTTTGGCGCTTTTCACAAAGTTTTTCGATATTTTTTAGTGCCTTTAGATAAAAAGGGATTTGTCCAATGACTTCACTGATTCCCCAACTTGAAAAATCCTTTAAGTGGTAAATAAGTTCGACATTTTTCTTTTGAAGTTCATCGCCACCAACTCCCCAAAATTCAAATTGCGGACAAAGATTTTGAAGTTCAGGCAAAAAACTTAAAGCGTGTTCTTCGCCTGATTTTTCACCGGCAATAATAAGACAATTTGAGCGTTGAATATTCACCTTGCCTTTAGTCAATTGTGATCGCTGTCTTTTTTTCAAGACTCAACATCACTAAGTCCAAAAGCTTAATCGCTCTAAGTCCATCATCTACTGTGACAGGAGGTTTGGTTTTATTCAAAATAGCGCGATAAAAATCTTGTTGTTCAAGATTTAAATGATCACGCTTGTTGTAAGTCGTCTTCTTCACAAAATCGTCTGGCCCCTGAGCCTTCCCATCAGCGACGATAATTTCATTCCTAAAAAGATCAACCATCAAACAGCCTGCTTCATTAGTGACTTCTAAATGACGAACTTCTTCAACATGATTGCGTCCTACCGTAATGATCACACGACGGCCTGAACGATAAGAAAATTCTGCGCAAGCATAATCATATTTAGGAGTTCTAATTTTATAACCAGAAGCTTCTACTTTTGTCGGCATTTCTTTAAAAAGATAAAGCATGAGATCAATATCGTGAATCATAAGATCTTGAACGACATCAACATCTGTCGCTCTTCCTTTGAAAGGAGCAAGACGATTTAAGCGAGCTGTTCCTGCGTTTTCGAAGAAATTTTTAAATTCATTTTTTCGATCCCACGCTTCATGATAACGTTCACTATGACCGACTTGAACAACGACGCTTGGATTCGCGTCTGCAAGTTTTTTTATTTCTAAGGCCTGCTCATAGGTCGCTGTTAAAGGTTTTTCGCAAAAAACATGTTTATTATTTTTAATAAGAAAAGCGACAACATCATAATGAAGTGAAGTTGGTGTCACCACAACAGCAGCATCAATTTCATTTAAAATTTCTTTCACATCAGAAACTACTTTCAAATGAGGATGAGCTTCACGGGCCTTTTTTTGATTTTCTGCAAAAGGCTCGACGATGCCCACACATTCTGCATCAGAAAGAGCACAAGCCTTTTGAGCGTGAAAACGTCCAAGGTGGCCATAACCAACAATTGCTACTTTTACTTTACTCATATAAAACTCCAATGAACTCTACAATTATTTTACGATTATTTAAAAGCTACTCAGCAAAGGGGGCTATCCCAATTTCAGTAACACGAATATGCTCTGCCATTTCTTGAATAATTGTATTGTGTTTAAATTCATTCATAAATTCTTCGCGATCAATAAAGGTGCGTGGATTTAATCCTGAGGCTTCCATATTTCGAAGGAAATCGACAACCTCACTAATTGTCTGACGATCATACCCTTGACGGCGCATACCAATGATGTTGATCCCACGAATTTTTACGCGATTTCCATAAGCTGTGCAAAAGGGAGGAATATCTTTATCAATACCAGAAGCCCCACCAATATAAGCACCACGCCCTAATGTCACAAATTGAGCAATAGATGTACTTCCACCGATAATCACGCGATCGCCAATTTTTACGTGACCAGCGAGATTACAAGAATTAACGAGTGTACACTTGTTACCAATGATTGAATCATGAGCTAAGTGAACATAGGCCATAAAAAGATTATTATCGCCAATTTTTGTGACATAATTTTCTTTTGTGGTCGCACGGTGAACAGTCACACTTTCACGAAAAGTATTATTATCCCCTATCACCGTTTTTGTTGGTTCGCCCTTATAAGAATTATCTTGAGGAGAAGCGCCAATTGAGCAAAATTGAAAAAATTTATTATTTTTTCCTATCGTCGTATGGCCTTCTAGGACAACGTGAGAAAAAAGATGACAACCATCTCCAATTTCTACGTGAGGCCCAATAAGACAAAAAGGTCCAATAAAAACGTCTTTGCCAATTTTGGCGGCCGGATCAATGATCGAAGAGGGGTGAATTTGAGTACTCATAATATTTTTCTCCTATTTATTTTTATTAATTAGTTTTTACGGAAGCCAATATGGAAGCTTCACTCATTAAAATTCCATCATGAACAATTTGACAATCAAAACTCATAACAGTGCCTCGGATTTTTTTACAAATAGCTTTTACTTCCAAATTCATATTAGGAAGAACGGGGCGCCGAAATTTAGCATCAGAAACTCCCATAAAGGCGACTTGGATTTTTAGATTATAAGGATCAGTTTCTTTTGGAATCAAAATAAAGCAGGAAGCTTGGGCCATCATTTCAACTTGAATCACTCCTGGAAAAATTGGATTTCCTGGAAAATGTCCCGCGAAGAGAGGGAGCTTTGGATCAGTAAAAAAACTAGCGTTGATTTCTACATCAATCAAATCTTTCATATCTAAAATATCTGATTCAAGTAGGAATCGTTCTGCCTTTTTTATTGACTGAATAGAATCAATAAAAAGGAAAGGATCACGGTGAGGAAGAAGCTTCATCACCTTATCTTTAGCTAGTAACATTATGACTCCTTTTTCTTAAGAGACTCGCGACGAATATAAGCGACACCTCTCATCCACTCGTTAAGTGGGCGTGCTGGGTGCCCTGCTAAAACTGATTTTGAAGGCCAATCATTAGTAATCATCGCATTGCCAGCGATCTGGCAAGCAGCACCAAGCTCAAGATCTGGTCCCATTCCGGCCTTGCCTCCCATTACTGTATAATCGCCAATAACAGAACTACCACTAATGCCAACTTGGCCACAAAGAATGACCGCTTTCCCAAGCTTGCCATTATGACCAACTTGAACATGATTATCTATTTTTGAACCAGCACCAATAATCGTGGGGACAAACGTCCCACTATCGATAGCACTGCAAGCTCCAATTTCAACATTATCTTCTATGATCACTCCACCCATGTGCCAATTTTTTTGGTGAACTCCATTTTGAAATTCGTAGCCAAAACCATCTGCACCAACAACGGTTGAAGAATGAAGACGACAATTTTTTCCGATTTTTACATTGCGATAGATCGTTACATTCGGATAAAGAATCGTTCCCTCGCCAATGGTAGAGTAAGCCAAGACTGAAGAATGTGCATGAATAATGGTACCTTCTGCAATTTGAGCATACTGGCCAATAAAAACATGGGGAGCGATTTTAGCTGTGGGATGAACATTGGCCGTGCCATCTATTCGGCCATCAACTGTATCATCGGCCTTGTTTAACATTAATTCGTAAAAAGGATGCGAAAGCGCCGTGAGACAAAATTTAATATTATCACTAAGAAAAATTGCTTCGACATTTTTTTGTAAAGTCGAAACATCTGGATTGGCATCATAAAACTTGCGTTCAATGACGACGATAACTTCTTTATAGGGAATTGTATTTTTCTCTATCTCAGTAAGGAGTTGTTCATAAAAACGTTTATCTTTGATGAAAATAAGATGTAAAGAACGAGGAAACTGTGGACTTGTTAAGCCACAGATTTCCCCTTCCCAATTTTTTGGATATTCAAGATGAAGAGACGAATCATATTTTTTAAGATCGACGAACTTCAAAAGCATCCTCACTCACAAGAAAACTAACTTTTACTTTTTTGGATATTTTTTATTGTAAGAATCAATAACATCTTGAGTAAGATCTTTTTCTTCTTTTGCGTAAATCACAGGAGCTGTGCTTGCTTCAAAAGTAATATCAACATCGTTCTTTTTTGAAATTTCATCAACGATGCTTTTTACTTTTTCAAGGATAGGCCCTTTCGCTTTATTTTCCATTTCAGTTATTTCTTTTTGATAATCCATCGTTTGCTTTTGAATACCATCAATCAAGGCCTGAATTTCTTTTTCTTTGTTCTCACGAGCTTGTGGTTTTAAAACTAATTTTTGTTTTTCATAATCTTGTTGAGCTTTACGAATTTTTTCTTCTTCCTTCTTAAGAAGTTCTTGCTTACTATCAAAAACTTTTTTTAATTTTGAACGAACTTCTAAGCCATCATTCACATTAAGAAGAACCTTTTGAACATCCACTTTTCCCACTAAGACTTTCGCGTAGGCAGGAGAAAAAAGAACAAAGAGACAAAGTACGATAAAAAGTTTTGACATTGAATACTCCTTAAAAAAAGCCTAAAAAATTAAAATAATTGTCCTATATCAAAATGAAATTGGCTACCAGCATCTTTCGTCTCTGGATTAATCGGTTTCCCCCACTCAAAACGTAAAACTCCGATTGGAGAAAACCAACGAAATCCAAAACCGTAATCCATTTTCATATTATAATTTTTATTTTCCCCAATATGACTCTTATACACATTACCCGCATCAAAAAAGACTACCCACTTAAGTCCGGCCTCTCTGGCAAGAGGATGTTCAAATTCTAGCTGAGTAAAGGCAGTGAAAAGTCCACCTTCATTAAAGGTACGAGTAACCCCAGTGCTATCAACGACATTACGTTGTGGTCCGATAGCTTCGTAAGTATAACCACGAAGATTTCTCGATCCGCCTAAGGTGAATTTTTCTGTTCGAGGAATTTTACGGCCATCAACTTGCTCAAGTTTCGCTCCATAAAAACGCGAACGGAAAACTAAATCTCCAACGACGTTATAGTAATAGCGCCCATCAAGCTCTGATTTATACCAAAACTTATCGCCACCTAAACCAGAGTATTCTGCAGCAACGCTACTATAAACTCCCTTAGTCGGCTCATACTTATTGTCGCGCTTGTCTAAGACAAGATTTGTATTTATTGAGCTACTTATTCCGTTTTCAGTCGCAGTATCTAGGGTAATATCGTTAATATCTTGAATCTGAGTATCTTCAAATTTGTAAGTCACAAAAAGTCTCGTATAGTCCCAAACAGGATGGCCCACTCTTAAATCAAATCCTTTGCTTTTATAGCTATAAGAATTACTCGAAGAGTTTTGAGTTTGAAAAATATCGGCGCCAGCAGTCCACTGGGTATCAAAAAGATAAGGCTCAGTGAAACCTAAGTTAAAAGTTTTTTGTGTGTTTGCGAGCGTTAGACCAAAAGAAAGAGTTTGACCTAAACCTTGGAAGTTGTTTTGAGAGATAGAAGCATTTAAAAAAGCTCCCGTTGCTGTCGAATATCCAGCTCCCAATGAAATTTGCCCCGTATTACGTTCTTTTACGGTAATTTCAACATCAAGAACATCGTCTTTTCCCTTAGGGGAAATCGTATTGAAAATGACAGAATTCGGCTCAAAAAAACCGAGACGATTCACATTTTCTTTGGAAAGACGAAGAGCAGATCCAGAGAAGCGAACGCCCTCTTTTATTTGCAATTCGCGCCTGATAACTTTATCGCGCGTTTTAGTATTGCCTTTGACATAAATTTTTCCAAAATACGCAATTTTTCCCTTCTCGAAGGAAAACTCAACATCAACTTTATTTTCGCCCGGGACAACATGTAAGGTTCTAAGGACGTTAGCAAAAGCGTAACCTTCATCTTGATACATTTCAGTAAGAGCTTGAATATCATTTCGAAGAAGCTCTTCAGAATAGGTTTTCTCTTTTTTCAAAGTTAATTTTTCCATTAACTTATCTTCAGTAAAAAGAAGTTCCCCTTGAAAAGTGATATCATTAACAGTGAACTGTGGACCTTCTTGAACTTTTGCCGTGATAAAAACCCATTTTTTATCTTCAGAAACGGTGATCTCAGGTGTCCCAACGTTGACCTGCAAATACCCTTTCGTTTTATAAAAATACTTAAGACGTTCCACGTCTGTTTGAAAGTTAAACTCTTTAAAATTTCCAGAATTATTCATGAAAGCAAAAAGAGCATCCTCTTTTGTTTCCATGATGTCTTTTAATTGCTCGTCAGAAAAAGCGGTATTACCTAAGAAATTAATCTTTTTAACACGCACTTTATCAAATTCTTTAACTTTAAAAATAAGCTCCGTATTTTCTTCATTAACTTTTTTTAAATCATAATCAATCGAAGCAAGATAATAACCCTTTTCCTCATAATACTTTTGGAGAGCGGCCACATCACTTTTTACGGTATTGATATCTAAAATCGAAAACTCTTTAGTTTTGACCTGACCTTTTAAATCATCGTAATCAATCTCGCTGTTTCCAACGATTTTTAATTTTGTAACGATAGGTTTTTCTTTCACGACGAAGACAAGATTGTCACCCTCTTGTGAGGCCTCAACCCAATCAAAATATTTCATGGCATAAATTTTTTGGATGTCTTTTCGAAGTGTGTAGTTATCAACCTCCATTCCCTCGCGTAGGCCAATTTTTTCTAAGACGGCTTCTTGTTCAACTTTTTTAAGACCACGAACTTCAACTTTCTTAACTGTGAAAAAATTAATTTTAGGGCCCAAGTCATCAATGGCCCAAGATGTAGATGAAAATGAAAAAACAAAGCAAACAAAAAAGTTTGCCAATGCTACTACGATGGGCGCAATGATCTGGCGCTTTAGGGACATTTCCCCTCCTAAGCTAAGTCATAACTAAGCTAAATGCTCAGGCATAAAAAATAGCAGTAGTTTTGTGATCTTACAAAGAGAAAATGGGCTTGCTTACGGAGAAATCTTGCCATCTCGCATTATAATATGATTTTCAAATTGCGAGGCAACTTTATCATCATGAGTAACAACAACAAGTGTGGCTCCAAATTCTTTGGCCAGCGCTTTAAGTAGTACTGTCACTCGCTGTCCATTTAGACTATCTAAATTACCAGTAGGCTCATCACAAAGAAGAAGTTTCGGGCGAAGAGAAAGTGCACGAATAATATTAATACGCTGCTGTTCCCCACCTGATAATTCGAAAGGATATTTTAAAAGACAATGGGCCACTTCGAGATGTTCCGCTAATTTCGTAATCTGCGGTTTTATTTTAGAAGTCTCTACGCCACCAATACGTGCAGGGAGGAAAATATTATCGAGACAATTCATTGTGGGAAGAAGAAAATGAAATTGAAAAACAAAACCTACAAAACGATTGCGATACAGAGCAAGTGCTTCATCATCAAGAGAACTTAAATCCTGCCCAGCAATAACAATACTACCAGAACTGGGACGATCAAGACCTCCCATAAGATAAAGTAGAGTTGATTTACCAGAACCAGAGGCCCCTTGAATCACGTAATGCTTTTCATGTCCAAATTCAAGATCAAATCCGCTGAGAGCTTGAACTTTTCCAAATTTTTTAACAAGTTTGTTAATCTTGATAAGTGACATACTAGGCAAACTCCTTTCTCAGTCCTTGCAGAATCGGTTGCTTTTTCATTCGACGTAAACCTATCCACGAAATCAAGAATAGCCAAAGCAAAGTTATGAAAAAAACAAGAATATAATTTTTTTGATCAATGAGTAAATTTAAACGCCCAATATAATAAATATCGGAGGGAAGTTGTAAAAATGAAAAATGTCCCAAGGCCCAATCAACGGCCTGAATGAAGAGGATTGAAAGAAGGCAGGAAAAAAACCAGATCACGCTTACAAGCATAAACCAAATTTTAACGAGCCCTTTTTGAGAAAGCCCCATGGCCTTAAATAAAAAAAGCGAACGCGAATGACGTTCATTAAGAAAAATAACGAAGGCAAGAACGTTAAAGATCGCAATAACAACAATAGTCTGAAGTGTGAGGCTAATCGCTTTTTTTTCAATTTGAACAGCTTCAATTAAAGAACTATATTCATTCCAAAAAGGTTTCACAGAAAACGAAAAACCGAAAAGGGTTTTTAATTTTTGCTGAAATAAACTAATCTCGTTAATCTGCTCATAAGCTTCTTTTTGAGAAGGAATATTAAGCGAAATAATATTAACTCGATTTCCCATTCCTAAAAGTGCCTGAAGCTTCGAACGCTCCATATACACAAGACGTAAATCTTTTTGGTAAATACCATGCTTGACTATTGCACCGACGCGAAACCGCTTGAGGACAGGGAGGCCATTCATTTCATTTTCGCCAGAGACAAACGTTAAAACAACTTCGTCATTTATTTTTATTTTTAATTGCGAGGCAAGCTCAGAACCAATTGCAACGTCACTGTTTGCAAGAGGAAAAGAAAGAGTTGTCACAGCTTTAAACGTCAGAGGATCTATCCCTCTAATAATCACTCCCTTTGTTTCTTCATTAGCAATGAGAAAACTTTCACTTTGAACAAGGGGAGAATAATCAGTGATACCGAGGCGCTTGAAATTTTCTTTCATCTTGTCATCGACTTGATAAAAACCTTCGCGCCCTGAAGAGTAAATATAAATGTCGCCCACAGATTTTTTAAGGGCACGCTTAAAAGTGAAATCGAAACCATCCATAATACCGATGGTGGATAAAATAATACAGATTGAAAAAGCTAATCCAATAATAATCCCGACTGCAAAACGAAAAGAAGATTTATCTTTTATAAAAATTTCAGTAAGGGGGCCAAAGATGAGAAGCAATTTTTTCATTAGGGCATTTCATCCTTTTTAGATCCTTGCTTGCGTTCAACATTCCATCTTAAAAAAGCATCAATAAAATCATCAAGCTCACCATCAAGCACATTATCTGGCATCGCTGTTTCGCAATCTGTGCGATGATCTTTTACCATTTTATAAGGATGTAAAACGTAGGAGCGGATTTGAGATCCCCAACCAATTTCCATTTTAGAAGCTTCAACCAAAGCTTCCTTCGCTCTTCTTTCTTCCATCGCTTTTTCATAAAGTCGTGCGCGAAGAATTTTGAGTGCCTGAGCACGGTTTTGTTGTTGAGAGCGTTCATTTTGGCAAGTCACGACAATACCAGAAGGAAAGTGGGTCATGCGAACCGCAGAGTCAGTCGTGTTCACAGACTGTCCTCCGGCACCACCTGCTCTATAAACATCAATACGCAAATCTTTTTCTTGAATTTCAATCACAATATTATCATCAATTTCTGGGCCTACGTAAATCGAAGCAAAGGAAGTATGCCGTCTTGCATTTGAATCAAAGGGAGAAATACGAACGAGGCGATGAACACCAGATTCCCCTTTCATAAGGCCATAAGCATAATTTCCTGAAATCATCATGGTCGCTGATTTTAAACCAGCGCTATCCCCAGGTTGATGATCCATCACTCCCACTTTAAAACCTTTTTTTTCGGCCCACTTGCTCACCATCCGAAAAAGCATGTAACACCAATCACAAGATTCAGTTCCCCCAGCGCCAGCGTTAAAAGTGACGATGGCATTATTTGCATCAAATTCATCAGAAAGAAGGACCTTGCGTTCGGCCTCAAGAAAAAAATTTAAAAATTTATCAAAAGAGAGCAAAGCTTCTTTTGCAGAATCTTCGTCACCGTCGGCCGCGTAATCGCAAAGAATATCAAATTCATCAGAAAGATCTTTAATCGTTTTATAAGTACTCACCACTTCTTCAAGGATCGCTTTTTCCTTTTGAAGCTTTGAAGCGTTGACAGTGTCTTCCCAAAATCCTTCAAGGGCCTCCATTTCAGCAATTGTTTTTAAACGCTCGCCTTTTTTTTCAACGTCAAAGCGCCCTCCGCAAAGAATCTAATTTAGGGCGATATTCTTTTATTTCAGATTTTTTTTGGCCAAGAGCAATTTCTAGTGCGTGATCCATATTATTCTCATCCTATCTTAAGATTAGCGTTTAAGATTTTTGGAAATTTTTTTAATAAGTTTCTCTTCTAAATCACGCATGAGCCGATCTTCTATATCTGAAAGCTCATGATCAAATCCCAAAAGATGCAAAAATCCGTGAGTCAAAAGATGAATAACTTCGTCTTCGTATGATAACTTAAAAATTTTGGCCTGTCTGCGTGCTACTTCATGACAAATAAAAATATCTCCTAAAGAAAGAAAGGGGGCTTTTTCGGAATACTTTCGTAAATTCTCACAAAGAGGAAAAGAAAGGACATCAGTCGCCTTATCCTTGGCGCGATACTTTTTGTTATAACTTTGAATTTTCACCCTTCCGCATAGAGTCATTGAGAGTTCAGCAGGGCATTTAGAATAAGTCCTCATAAAATATGAAAAAACAGGCAATGCTGCTTCAAAATATTTTTTCAAGCGTGGAGACTTAGCTTTAGGAGTTTGATAAACAAAAAGGTCAAGGGCCCCATGTTTATATTTTTCATAATTCATAGCTTTTTATAACTGAAGGATAACAAATGCGCCACAGTGAATTTTCTCGTTTAGTTGATGTTATTGAAAAACTTCGTGACCCTGTTGACGGCTGCCCTTGGGATCTCAAGCAAACGCATGAGAGTCTTATTAAATATCTTATCGAAGAAAGTTACGAGTATATTCATGCAGCAGAAGCGAACGACCAAGGAAAAATGTGCGAAGAGTTGGGCGATGTTCTTTTGCAAGTTGTTTTAAATGCCGTTGTGGCCAGACAAAATGGCACCTTTAATATTGATGATGTTTGTAAAGAAATAAGTGATAAACTTATCCGCCGCCACCCTCATGTTTTTAAAACGGTGAATAAAGAAATTGATGCCGATGGGGTTGTGGCAAGATGGCAAGAAATCAAAAAAGAGGAAAAAGGGCCTGGAGAAATCACCTATCGTATTGACCCTACATACTTAAGTTTTCCTGCCCTTTTTTCGGCCAATAAAATTGGAAAAAAAACCAATGAAATAAAATTTGATTGGAAAAATTTTGAAGAAGTCGCACAGGTTGTCGAAGGGGAATGGCAAGAACTACAAGCGGAACTAAAACACGATGTAAAAGTGAATAAAGAAAAAATTGAAGATGAATTAGGAGATTTGCTTTTTTCGCTCGCCCAACTCGGGCGACATCTTGACATTGATCCTGAAAATGCTTTGAGAAAGGCCAACAAAAAATTCTTACGCCGCTTTAATAAAATGGAAGAATTAATTACTGAGGCCGGCGAAAACCTTGAAGAAATGAACCAAATGGAAATGGATGTCTATTGGGGCAAGGTTAAAAAAATTGAAAAGGCAAAAAAAAATAATGAAGCTTAAATCAAAGTATCAAAAACTCAGTTCGGCCAATCGCCTTTCTTCTCTTGAAGTTCCTATTATTGCTATTACAGGAGGAATTGCGACAGGCAAAAGTACTGTTGATGAATATTTAAAAACAAAGGGACATCCCTTAATTAGTGCAGACGCATTAATAAAAAAAATCTACCAAGAAGCTACGACTTTTGAATTTATTAATCGGAGTTTTCCACAAGTTATCGACACAGCGAAAATTGATTTCAAAAAACTAAGAGACTTATTTTTTCATAATGAAGATGTTCAAAAAAAAATCGAAGAGTTTCTCTACCCTCTTTTAGAAATAAGAATGAATGATGAGTTTATCGCACTTGGAAAACCTGATTATCTTTTTTATGATGTCCCACTTCTTTTTGAAAAGGATATGGCAAAAAATGTTGATGTAACCGTTGTCGTTTATGCTCCAGAAAATCTTCAGCTCGAGCGCCTTTTAAAACGTGATTCGATAACACCAGAACTTGCTAAACAAATTCTTTCCAAGCAATGGCCAATTGAGCAAAAGAAAAACTTGGCCAATTTTGTTATAGATAATCAGGGATCTCTGAATGAGACTCAAGCAAATATCAACAAAGTTTTAGACGAACTTTTTTGACACTCATGCCTAACCAGTTAGGCGAAAACAATAAAATTTTATTCTTCGTTATATTTAGAAATTAAATCAAAAATAATTTTTCGCATTTTCAAATGAAGGCCCGTAAGTTCTGCTTCCACCAAAAACCCCGTAAGTTCATTTCGAAGATCCGATTCCTCAAGATCTGCTGTCGTTTTTTTTAACTCAGAAAAGAAATCAGAAAGTTTCACTTTTTTTATTTTCTTAAGCTGTGGAATCCTTGATTCGACATGACTTAAGCGATCAAGCAAGATCGGCATGTCAATAATAGGGCCAGCAACACTCGAAAGAAAATAAATATCATAAAGATCCCTCATTAATCTTCTTTCAAACCATGCGGCAAGTTTATTTGCCAAAGATGTATCATAACTCATTACCTTTATCACCCTTGGGGCAAGGGTAAACTCTTTAGATAACTCCTTTGTACTCATGGGGACCGATTTACATTTTTGACTTACCTGGACTTCTACCTGCACGCTTGCTTTTTCCGTTTTTATAATTAAACGTATTGCTTTCGAGTTAAGAGAAACCTGAACACTTGCCCCCTCTATAGAAGTACACAATTTTTTAAGATCGTCTAAAACATCATTTTTTGATTTAAATGGAATAAATGTATAGTCTAAATCCAACGTCTTTCTGTTTGAACCCAATAATTTTAAAACCATCCCTCCTTTTAAAATCGCATGATTCGAAAACTCTTTTTGTATCTCGTGAATTAAAACTAAAAAAAGATAATCCTCATTATGATTTGGCGGAAGTTTAATCATGTAATAGCAATCCTTTCACAAAGGTCACAAATTTTTTGTTTTTATAGTTTTTTAAATATTTATTAAGAAGTGGGCGATTTAGTAATTTTAAATCAACATCAGAGAAGATATCAAAAGAAAATCGCAAACCCTTCGTATAAAAATACAAACAATCAAGATAAGCTTTTTCCGGCGTTGCAATATTATATCCCTGATCTTTATTAAAACCGAAAAACAGTTCTTCGCTGATTTTAAATATTTCAAGACGATAATCCTGGTAGGAATATTTTTTTGTTCGCCCATTCATTATCACTGAGCGCAAAACTTTATCGCTATAAGAACCAATTAAAGAATTTTTCGCAAGGACAAATTCAAAACTAACATAAGATTGCTCAGTAATTTTCTTATTCACATCTATCAAATGAAATTCTGCTGCAACATAAATCCCACGACAAAATCTTTTGAGAAGTCCCAATTCCGAAATTTTTTTATAAACCCGATAAAAAGAAAGATCGAGCTCTTTCTCAAACAGAATTTGCAAATCCTGCTCATCAAAAACATAGTTTTGCTCACGCGCAATCTGGTGGAATAAAGCAAGGAATTTTTCATCAATTTTCATATTGCATGTTATTATACAAAAAAAGGAAATAACATGCAATATGAAATCTAAGCCTTTTTAACAGCTTTCCACTTAATCCCAAATTCTTCTGAAGTCGCCGCATAGATCATAAAATCGTTCCACTTTTTATCTGTATAAAGATGTTTTCTGCTGAGATATTTTTTAGTAAGTCCTAGTGAGTTTGCCAAGGCAATCGAGGGCTTGTTTTTAGGATTAATGGCCGCTTCGACTCTATGAAGGTTTAATTCATTAAACGCAATTTTAAGAATGGCCATTCCTGCCTCTTTTGCATACCCCTGTCTCCAATGATTATTAAAAATGAAATACCCAAGAAAAGCGTTTTGAAAAATATTTCTTGTAACACTCATCAGACTCATAATGCCTATATAGGAACCATTTTTTTTCAAAAATAAAGCGAAGTGATAAGCTTCATCTTCTTTCAAGTTTTTTTTATGAAATTTTATAATCTTTAGAAATTCTTTTTTTGTGAGTTTGTTTTTTTCTTTTTTCTTTATATCCCAAGGATTTTGAGGTGGAAGACTTTTTGTGTTGGCATCAAGCCAAGCTTTGTAATCATTTTTATCCAAAGGGCGAATGATGAGACGCTTTGTTGTTTTTTTTAGTTTCATATTTAAAAACCTTTATTCAAATCCGACAAATCAAGTCACCTATGATTATTTAAAGTTTAATCACAGTCCGACGATAAATAAACAAGTATCTTGTGAGGAAAATATGAATTGTTATTTAAAACGGTTCGCGTTTGCTGTTATTTTAATATCTGTAATTTCAGTAAATCTCTTTGCAGCAGACAAAGTGACAACACTCTCAAAAACCGATTTACAAAAAATCATAAAACTACTTGATTCTAATTCCTTAAAGCTTGACCCCATTCTTTACAAGTTAGCAAGTTTTGATTCCAAAAAAGGAAAGGAATGGAGTGATTATTTTAAAGCGCATCCTCAATTTAAAAAAACAGGGAATCAAATAGAGGGGATTACACTTGATAAAGAAAAATTAGTAATAAATATTTTAGGTGAAAAAATTGCATTTTCACTTTTTAATAATGGGGACGTACAAATTTTTCGCGGCGACAAAAATGTTTATATTCCTTACGCTATGTCACGTGACGAGGCTTCACTTACAATTAATCATAAACTTTTTGAACGAGAAAATCGTATAAGTGATATTAATTCTAATAAGTGCGCAAGTGAGATTCTTCTAAGTTCAATTGTTGCCTTATATATTTTTGTAAATGGCACTGCTGATTTTTCATGTCCTGGTTCATGTTCTAGTAACTTAAAGAATCCAGAGTCTGGAAATCACTAAAAAATATTAAAAACTAGACATTTTTATCGAGCTACGCTAAAGATACTTTCATTAAGTCACCAGGGGTGCGTGAAGCCAGACTTCAAGCTGAGAGAACAATTGTTCAACCCTATAACCTGATCTAGATAACACTAGCGTAGGAAGAGATGGCATTTTGAGCAGACTGCTCCTTATGAATCTTTCCTAAGGAGAAATGATGTTTATTACTGCTGAAACAATTTGGTCTGATCTCAAACTCATACGAGAAAAAAAACCGCTCATTCATAACATTACAAACTATGTTGTCATGAATTCTACGGCAAATGGTCTACTGGCCCTTGGAGCATCACCATTAATGGCCCATGCTCTCGAGGAAATTGACGAAATCGTCAAAATATCCGATGCCCTTGTTTTAAATATCGGAACTCTTGATCATTCAACAATTCAAAGCATGCATAATGCAGCACAAGTGGCGAAACAAAAAAAAATTCCCATTATTCTTGATCCCGTAGGTTCTGGGGCCAGCAAACTCCGAACGATGACTTGTCGTGATTTGATGGAAAAAAAATTTCCTAGTATTATTCGTGGAAATAGTTCTGAAATACTTTCGTTAATTGATGACCTTACCAAAACTAAAGGTGTCGACAGTACGCTTGAAAGTAATGCTGCTATTTGCGCCGGAAAAATTTTATCAAAAAAATACCAAATGATAGTCAGTATCAGTGGAGAAATTGACATTAATATTAAAGATGATGAAATTGTCTTTATAAAAAATGGCCACCCTCTAATGACAAAAGTCACTGGAATGGGTTGTCTTTCTACAACATACATTGCGGCCTTTCACTCAATCAATCCCAATGCGCTTCAATCCGCAGCTCATGCAATGGCCGTCATGGGAATCGCTGGAGAATTGGCCCAAATACGATCAAGTGGGCCAGGAAGTTTTCAAGCGGCATTTCTTGATTCAATTTATAATTTGAATCTCGACGAAATAAAAAAATATTTAAGAGTAAATTAAAATGAATACGATGATTGATTGGTCACTTTATCTCGTGACAGATAAGGAACTTTGTCTTGGACGGCCTCTTCTTGATATTGTGGAATCGGCCATCTCTGGTGGAGTCAGTGTCGTCCAGCTTCGAGAAAAAAACTGCACGACACGAGAGTTTGTCGATATAGGAAAATCACTTTTAAAAATCTTACGGCCAAAAAAAATTCCGCTCATTATTAACGACAGACTTGATATCCTTCTTGCCATCGGTGCAGATGGACTTCATATAGGGCAACAGGATTTGCACTATCACGATGCTCGTTCTCTTTTAGATAAAAATTCAGAAAAAAAATTTCTCCTCGGTTTATCCGTCGAAAATATTGAGCAAGTCAAAGAAGCTAAAAATTATGATTTATCCTACATGGCCTTAAGTCCCCTTTATTCTACAACAACAAAAAAAGATGCTGCCCCCCCTTGGGGACTTGATGGATTAAAAATGGTTCGTCAAAATACAAATTGTCCCCTGATTGCAATAGGGGGAATCAATACACAAAATGCTAGCGAAATTATTAAAGCTGGAGCGAATGGCCTTGCGATTGTTTCTGCTCTTTGCTCGTCACCTTCACCTCAAAAAGCTGCAATCGAATTTATTAAAACCATTAACGCGGCCAAAAATGAGATGGCCCAGGATAATAAACAATGAAAATAAAAGATTTAGGAGAATTTAATTTTATAGAACAAATCACTTCACAGTTTTCAAAAAACCTTCCTTCAAATGTAGAAGGGATTGGTGATGATTGTGCCATTATTTATCAAGAAAATAGTAAGGCCAAATTAGTAACGACCGACCTTCTTATTGAAAATATTCATTTCTTAAAAAATGATATTACTCCTTTTGACTTAGGTCATAAATCTTTGGCCGTAAATCTAAGTGACATTGCAGCGATGGGAGGAACCCCCCTTTATGCGTTTCTCTCTTTAGCTCTACCACCAGAGCTTGAAACAAATTGGCTTAAACTTTACTTTGATGGTTTTCATCAACTTTCCTCTGAGTACAATGTTCATCTTTTAGGAGGCGACACCACAAAATCATCACAAGATATTATTATCAATATTGCCCTGATTGGTGAGGCATGCCCTCAAAAAATCAAACGGCGCTCGCAAGCAAAAATTGGAGATTACATTTGTGTTACCAATTTCTTAGGTGATTCAGGTGCTGGCCTCGATATTATTTTAAATAAAAGAAAGCGTTCGCCCCTAGAAAATGAGTTAGTCAATTGTCATTATCGCCCCCATGCACACATTAAAGAGGGACAATGGCTTGCTGAGAAAAATGAAATTCATGCAATGATGGATGTTTCAGATGGAATTAGTTCAGATCTCAAACGAATGATGGAACAATCAAAATGCGGTATTGAAATTGACCTCGAAAATCTTCCGATATCAGAAAAACTTAAAACTTATTGCCTCAAACATTCATTAGAAATTAATCAATTTGCTCTACATTCAGGAGAGGATTATTGCCTCCTTTTTACAATTGATTCAAATCACTACGAGCGTATTTCGCAAAATTATTTAAGTCAATTTAAGTGCCCCATTTATAAAATAGGAAGAATCAACTCGACAAATAATTTCACCTACTTTTTAAACGGTGAAAATGTTCAGATTATATATCAAGGTTTCGATCATTTTAAGCAAGGAAATAATAATGACTAAAAAACTGTACCACCGGGTTCTTACTATAGCAGGTTCTGATAGTGGCAGCGGAGCTGGAATACAAGCTGATCTAAAAACATTTTCCGCACTGGGATGTTTTGGAATGTCGGCCATCACAGCATTGACCGCACAAAATACAAGAGAAGTTCGTGCTATTGAAAGTATTTCTCCCTCTTTTGTAGAACATCAACTAGAGGCCGTTCTTGAGGATATCGGAGTTGATGCGATAAAAATTGGAATGCTTTTTTCTTCAGAAATCATTCATGTTGTTGCAAAAATCTTAAAAAAATACAACTTAAAAAATATTGTTCTCGACCCAGTTATGATCGCTAAAAGCGGAGACTCCCTCTTAAAACAAGAAGCAACTGACGCTTTAGTAAAAAACCTTATTCCTCTTTCACATCTCATTACACCGAATCTTCCGGAAGCTTCTGTTTTACTTGGTCGCCCCATTAAAACAAAAGAAGAAATGGAAGAGGCCGCAACTGATCTATTACGTTTGGGTTCAAATGCTGTTTTAATAAAAGGTGGTCATCTCACCCTGAATGACAGTTCAGATTTTCTTCTCACAAAAAGGAAAAAAATTTGGCTAGATCAAGAAAGAATTGAAACTCCTAATGCCCATGGAACAGGCTGCACATTATCTTCAGCTATCGCCGCACATCTTGCTAAAAACTATGAAATTGAAGAAGCCGTCATACTTTCCAAACAATATTTAAGTGCGGCCCTTAAAAAGGGAAGTGAATTTCAAATTGGAAAAGGACATGGCCCTGTTCATCATTTTCATCATTGGTGGTAGCCCACTCACTATACTGAAGGAAAAATTCAAACAAGAATTACTGCGCCGGTAAATAATTCTGACTTCTATTTTCATTGCCCAAATGTCGTGTATCTTTATGATCATCTTTGAGAATTTTATAGATTTCCGTTAAATGATAAATCATTTCTTGCTCATTTTCTAAGGAGGAACGCATGATTTTATCACCGGCCACAACATCACTTTCGACAACAACTTCTGCCTCATCAACTAATTCTTTATGAGCAATTAAATTCGGATTTTTATAGCTTTCAAGTATAAATTGTATTTTTCCTAAGACGACATCTAGATTAACAGTGAGTATTCCAAGTGAACTTAGATTTTTTTCAAAGCCTTTCATTTCCATACGCACGCGTGTGAGGGCCTCGGCCATTCTGTGTGGATCAAGATTTTTGGCCCTATCCCAAACCATTAATTGATCGAGAAGTTCCATGATACGAGTTCGAAAATCATTAATCGTTCCCTTGAGTCCTGAAAATTCTGTTCGAAGAGCAGAAGTATTTCTAAAGGTTTTAAGGCTTTCATTAACCGTACTTTCTAAACGTCGTGCTTCTTCAATCAGGTTTCGTTGTGACTTAATTAAATTTTTAGCGGTCACTGCTGTATTGAGACGTAGCTCATCTACAATATTGCGCTCGTCAATCGTTTTTACAAACCCGTTTTTCATTCCTTCAAATTTCTTAACCACACTTCCTACTCGCAAAGATCTTTCTTCATGTAAAGAGAGGGCCTGTTTATAAGATTCGTTCAATTTTGACATCTCACTTTCGAGGGCGTTTATTTCATTTTCTAAAAACTTAATTTCAGATATTTGTTTTTCGTTGAGTCCAACAAAGCGTTCACATAGGTCAAGCAGGTTTAAATTTTGATAGGTTTGTTTCATCTCATCAGCAAATTGATTATTAAATTTTCCCAGTTTTATAGCGTCAAGAATCTTTGTAACAAATTCTTTAAACTCATCTCTTTGTTGCAATAATGAGTCGTGAACGGCCTTTAATGGATAACAAATAATCATTATTTTTCTTTGATTTTGCACATCAACGGCCGATACAAACATTTCATAAACAACGGCAGCAGCTTCCGTATGATTTTTCATTTCGATCTGATAAATTCCAGAAAAACCCTTTTGAAGTGCCATTTGAACAGGATCATTTTCACTCACATTGGTAAGACGTCTAATAAAATCCCAACTTAAAGAATCACTCTTATTTAATTTCCAGTCCTGAAAAAAAAGTGAATTCCCCCAAACCAGATTAAGATTACTATCAAACAAAAGAGCAGGAAATGGCATCGCTTCTTGAAATACGGCACCAAAACTCATCCGATTATGGAGGCCGTGCCGAAGGCGCTCAAACTCCAAGGAAAATGACTCAGAAAAATAATCTTTCATCTTGTTTTCTTGAGGAAGTAGGCCATCACGAATTAAGTCTAAGCAAAATTTTTCAAGTGTTTTTTGATTTCTTTTTTGTGACCAACTATAAATTAAAAAACCAACAACCATCGCAAACGTCATAAAAAGAACAAGGACAATCATCGACATTAAAACTCGACGAGAGTTATTTTCCATTTCCATCTTTTTCAAAGCAATCTGAGGGCCCATTGCCTTAAGCCAAGTTTTATAATTTAATTGTAATTGTTCTTGATTGCCTGTGAAGTTCTTAAGAAGATCAAGGTATTTTTCCAATTGGATTATTTCGACTTTAAAAGTATTAATCTTTACGATAATTAAATCTTTATTTTGCCTCGAGAGAACAGAGCCATCTGTTACACTTACCATCACGCTTATATCTCTATTTAAACTTTTTGATAGCTCTAAAATTTTTTGATAATTAAAAAAACCCGCTTTCCTCGCCTGTGAAGGATCAATTTGTGCTTTAATCCTTCCTATCATTCGAGTAAGAGTTCTCCATTTATTTTCAATCACGAAACTTTCAAACTGTTTAATTTTACTTTCCAGTGAGTATAAAATGGAGCTTCTCTCTTGAAAAACAACTAAGCTATGAAGACTTTCTTTTGTTTGAGTAATTGATTTTAAAAGATCTGAAAATTCACTTTTAAGCTTTCCAGCATCTTCAAGTTGTTTTATTTTTTTTTCAAATGCGGACATCACTTTTTCAGCTTCGAGCGTTTTATCGCTTTCCACTAAATCTTTTAGATCGGAAACATCATTTCTATTTTTAAGTTCATTAACTTTTAAACTTGCTTCAAAAACAGAACCTGTATTATCAAAATTAACAGTCCCTTGTTGCCAATAAAATTTAATACCATAAGTTAGTCCTATGGCCAAAATGAGAAAATTAATAAAATAGAAATAATGAACAATTCGTCCAAACTTAATCTTCATAAATTCTCCCTTTGGAAAACTTTAAAGCGAGAGTAACGAAAATAGATCAAAAATTTTGACGACTTCTTTCGAGACTCCAACCTGGCCACATCCTGTGCCCCCACCAGTGTAATAATGAGGTAAACTTTTCCCCTTAGCTCCTATTATGAGGGAAATTGGCCTGAAGAGAAAGTGAAAATGTATGATTTCGCTTGATGCGAATAATTGCTTAAAATTGTCGGGTAATATTTCATAACGAACAACTTCTAATTTACTATTTATTTGAATGATAAGATGTTGTCCAAAATTTTCCAAATCTTTAAGTGAAATTTTATAATTTTTAATCATGGGAGAAAAGCCGATTAAAAGGGATTCTTTTTCCTCAGAGATTCCAAGAAATTCGTAAGCACGAACTTCATTTTGATCATGACTGATGTCTGCAAACAAAAAAAGTTCTGTTTCAAATGAGTTTTTTTGTTCTTTCACATCAAAGGTCACTAACGTTTGCTTGGCGAGCAATTTCCGAAACGAGCGATAAATCAAGAGACGATGATCTTTTATGCTTTGTCCGTTAATAATTTCGCCCTTGATCGTTATCCCTTTAGGGAGAACCTCAATATTAATATGCCCTCTGAATTTAAAGCACGCCATAATTTGAAGAACATCGGGCAAAATCGATAAAATTTTCTCCCAATGTTTTAGTTCTAGGTTTCTTTCATCTTTTAAAAGACTCCAAAGAAGATTGTCTCCCTTTTTTAAAAAAAATTCTTCAAGGAGATTTTTTAAATTTTCATTAAGAAATTTTTGTAAAACTGGCATATCAGAGAGAAGACTCTTTTGATTCGAAGACGAGACCACTTCAGAAAAATGATGATAGGCCCGACCAATAAGAGGAAACAAACGCGCATCTGCCAATAAGTGCAAATCCTCAAAGGCCTCTTTCCCATCCGCAATATTTTTTTCTATGGCTACATTCATTGTTAGGCGGCCAGATCATCCGCAGATTCATATAAATTTTTAAGTTTTGATCTCAATCGTATAATGGCCTGAGTATGAAGCTGGGACACTCGTGATTCTGTAACATCTAAGACCTGACCGATTTCTTTTAAATTCAAATCTTCATAGTAATAGAGCGAAAGAACCAGACGCTGTTTTTCTGGCAAAGATTTTATAGCTTCCTTGATGGTGTCGCGTGCATTCTTGTAATTAACTGCATGAAAAGGATTGGCAGAGCGACTCGACTCAAGCAAATTCGTCATCAACTTTTTGTCACCTTTATTAAAAATAGCAGAATCATCAATATTTAAAAGTGAGATTGATTTTGCCTTACTTACTAAATCAAAAAATTCATCCTGTGTGATTTTAAGTTCCTTGCACATTTCTTCGTCATTGGCAGGACGACCCAATTCTGCTTCAAGTTTCGAATAAGCTTTTTCTATATACTTTGCTTTTTCTCGAATAGATCGTGGCACCCAATCTTGAGCGCGAAGTTCATCAAGGATGCTTCCTCTAATTCTAAACTCCGCATAAGTTTTAAATTTGTTATCACGACTTGGATCAAATTTTTCAATTGCATCCATAAGTCCAATCGTACCACATGAAATAAGATCATCAAGTTCAACATTGGGAGGAAGCCTTGATGCTATTTTTAAAGCGATGTATTTTATAAGCGGGGCATACTCTACGATAATTTGATCCTTAATTTTAGGATCAATTGTCGACCGGTAATCTTTTAACGTTTTCAGTTGCTTTGCGAGGGATGACATGACGCTCTCCTTAGCTCAAGTTTTGGACATACTGTCCGAAGTCATCACGATAAATGGGCCTTTTCGAAATTTTAGAAGAAGCTCCAACGTGAATCGCTAGCTCTTCGGTAAATCGATCAAGGGCCTTAGAGAAGTCTTTATGGAGGGCAGTATTTGCCTCATCCATAAGTAATCTATCAAACATATCTACAGATTCTTCCTGCTTACTTAATCCTCCCAATATATTGAGACGACAATTCATATAATTCTCTACTGTCTCACTCAAGATTTTTACCATTCTTTGGTATTGCGTAGTGCTTGAAACCTTGTTGATAAGAAGATGATTATTTGTCACACCATATTTGGTTTTAAGTATTTTCATTAAAGAATACGAATCGGTAATGGAAGATTTATCAGGTGTAATGATCACAAAACGATAATCTGTATAGGCATTTATATTAAGAACATCTTTAGAAATTCCTGCCGGACAATCAAGAAGAATGTAATCATAATTTCTTTCTTGCTCGACAATAAGATCAATAATGATTCTTGCCAATTCCATTCCATAATCAAAAAGATCAACGTTGCCATTACAGCCAGAAATCAAATGAAAATTTCCATCTCGAAGGAGACATTCAGAAAACTCTTTTTCACCTGAGATAAAAGCATAAAAATCGTTGGTGAGTGGATAACCTAATTTCACAGCGGTATTTGAAAGATTGCAATCACAATCAATAAGCAAAGTTTTATGGCCTCTATCGGCCAACATGCGTGACATTTTTACGGCCACAGAAGTCTTGCCGACGCCACCTTTGCCACTTGTTATTGAAATCGTTTTTGCTTTACGAGAGGACACTCTCTCAATTGAAAATTCTTGATGGCCCAGAGTTTTTTGAGATAATAACCAATCAGTAGTCTTTTTCTTCGCTTCGTTTGTGGACATCCTGTCTCCTCAAAGCTTGTTATAAAAATTTTATTCGAACTGAAAAATCCCCGCCAATATTCTTTCAGCTGACGCCACCTCAAGATCATCTGGAATCACAGGCCCTGTCCCAAAATACTTGTAGGGCAATCCATTTGTATCCTCTACAAGATTAAACAGTGATCCAAAATCCAAACACAAATCAAGGTGTGAAAGCACTATCCCTTGGGCCAACATCCTGTACCGGCCATGGATCAATCTATTGTACAACTCAGAATGAATTGCCGAAAGACTGATCAAGACTTCCACATTATCAAAAGATCTCTTCAATCCATCAATGAATTTTTTAGTTTCATTGAATTCGTTAACATTACTTCTAAAATCTATAAACACCGACTTATTCTGCTCAACTGCTTTGCGGGTTTCAGCAACAATTGCAGCAATACCTTTCGCTCTCTGCACATTCATTCCAAAAAGTTTTTCAGCAAAAGTTTCCTCTTGATTTTCGGATAAATTCATTTCGCTTTTTATTAAAACAGAATCGCGTTTCTGCGCGCCTAATTTAAATATCATGCTACTTTGTCCAGAAGCTGCCTCTGAGAGTAAAACGGTTATCACAGGCCGTCCAGAAACTTCTGGCGAAGAAAATAAGGGAGCTGTGACTTTTACAGAATTAATCATATCCCTCAAAGCATAATCTAAGGTCATCTCTGGATTATCTTGTTCTTCACGCTTAAGATCAAAAAGAGCTTTCCGTAAAATCTTTTGAACATATTTTTCATTGATGTTTAGGCTACGCAAAGAGACTCGCAATGAAAATATTCCTTGCGCTTCTTTTTGATCAAAACGCTCAACTATTTTCCCTAGTTCAAAAAGTTTCAACTCTAAATCATCAATACGTTTTTGCATTCCTTCATCAACTTGCACGGAGACAGAAGGAGGAGGTGCTTGAACATTATTTACTGTTTGAGGATTAAACTGCCTGACGTTACGAGGTAATTCTTCCTGGTATTGTTGACGAGAATTATATGATTCTTCTTCCCTCTCTCTTGAAGAAGGCGCACTTAAAAAATTATCTAAACCAGATGCTCGCAAATTTTTTTTCGAAGTATCTTTATCCCTTTCTCGATCATTCTCCTGAGGATTAATCATTTTAACAGTTTTATTTAATCCCAAATTTCCATAACCACCAATGGGGGATGGCGCCAATAAATCATTAGGCCTTTTATCATTTTTATGAAGAACATTTGCTATATGGGAAGCTGGAGCAGAATAAAACTGCTCTTTTTGTTGATCATTTAAAACACGATCAACCTGCATTTTTTTACCAATATTTTTTTCAGAAATAGCTGCCGTTATTTCATATTTTTTCTTTTTGAAAGCACCCTTGATACCTTTGTTCGTCACCGTCTTAAGAATAATCGCATCAGGGCCAAGCTCCAACTTAATGCTTTTAAGGGCCTCTTCAAGAGTATCTGCTTCAAACTTCCGAACGTACATCTTCTAACCTTTTATAGTACCTATAATTAAATTTTACAGCCTCACTGTTCCAAGTGAACGAATATTTGCATCGGCACTTAATTCGTTATGACTTACTACAACCAAATTGGGAATAAATTTTTCTGTCAAACGTTTAAAATGATTTCTAATCACGGGAGAACAAAGAACAACCATTTTTTCTCCCATCCCTGTTGCCTCCTCAATTTTCTCATTTAAACTTGCTAAAATGTGCTGAGTCACTTTAGGGTCTAATGAAAGTTGCTGACCTGTTTCAGTTTGAATTAAATTGCCTGCAATAGATTCTTCAATGGCCCGATCAAGAGTGTAAAGCGGAATATCACCATTTGAACTCTTAATTGTCTCAGTAATTGTGCGATAAAGTGCCTGACGAGAATACTCGGTTAATAAGTCAGCATCTTTAACTTTCCCACCAAACTCAGCCAGTGTTTCAAGAATTGTTCGTAAATCCCTAATAGAAACCCCTTCTCGCAAAAGATTTTGTAAAACTTTAAGAACTAAACCTAGAGATAGGATATCAGGAATTAGGTCACTGACAACCTTAGGATAGAGTTCTTTAAAATTATCAAGCACACGAACAAGTTCTTGCCGGCCAAGAAGTTCATGAAGATTTGTTTTTAAGATCTCTGTCAAATGTGTCGCAAGAACAGTTGAAAGATCGACAACGGTATATCCACCATAGGTCGCATCTTCTTTTTGATCTTCAGTAATCCAAACAGCGGGAAGGCCAAATACAGGTTCAGTCGTTTTAACTCCCTCGACAGGCGCAATAACTGAACCAGGATCCATCGCAAGAAAATGATCCGTCATCAGTTCACCTTTGGCCACCTCGACTCCTTTAATCTTGATCCGATATCCCCCAGGGCGAAGTTCTAAGTTATCTTTAATTTTAACAGAAGGAATAATCACTCCCCAATCAAGAGCAAATTGTTTTCGAATATGAGTAATGCGTTCTAAAAGATCTCCATTTTGTTCAGAGTCGACTAAATTCACAAGGCCATAACCAACTTCTAGTTCTACTAATTCTAAATTTAATAAACTTTCTAAACTTTCAGGAGCCACTTTTTTGGTTTCAAGAGCTTTAACTTTTGCATCCTGAACAACTTTTTCATTACCTGTTTCAATTTTTCTTGCTAGCCATATTAAGGTAAATCCAACGCCAAGAAAGGGAAGTTTGGGAAATCCAGGAATCAAAGCAAAAAATAAAAGAATCGTTGCCGCGATATAAACGGCCTTCGGTTGAATTTTTAACTGCCGACTTACTTGCTCTCCGAGACCCTCAGTCGAACCACTTCTGGTCACTAAAATACCAGCTCCTGTAGAAATAATAAGAGCTGGGATTTGAGAGATAAGGCCGTCCCCCACTGTTAGAAGAGTAAATGTTTGAGCAGCATCAGCGATCGACATTCCAGCTTGGGCCACACCAACAATAATTCCTCCAATAATATTAATCGCAGTAATCATAATACCTGCAATGGCATCCCCTCTCACGAACTTACTCGCACCGTCCATCGATCCATAAAAATCTGCTTCTGCCGTAACTTCAGTTCGACGACGTTTAGCTTCTTTATCATCAATAAGACCTGCATTAAGATCGGCATCAATGGCCATTTGCTTACCAGGCATGGCATCCAAGGTGAAACGTGCACTCACTTCAGCAACACGGCCTGCACCTTTTGTCACAACCATAAAGTTAATGATAACTAAAATAATAAAAACGATGAGACCAACAACATAATTTCCTTCAACAACAAATTCTCCAAACGCTTTAATAATATTGCCCGCGGCCGCTGTCCCATCGGTCCCCCCTCGAAGCATAATACTTCTTGTTGAGGCCACGTTAAGTGATAAACGAAATAAAGTAATAATTAAAAGAAGAGAAGGAAAAGTTGAAAAATCAAGAGGGCGCTTCGCATACACACACATAAGCATAATAACAACAGATAAAGACAAAGTTGCAGCAATCAAAAGGTCAAGAATAAAAGGGTGAATGGGAACAATCATCACCACTAAAATAAGAAGTAAACCAACGGCGACAACCATATCGGAATTTCGAGAAAGGGACTTAATTTTATCTAAGAACCCACCATTCATAATTCACCCACTAGCTTAGTGCCTTACGTTTCTTCTTTAACTTATAAACAAATGCCAAGACCTCTGCTACCGCTTTATAAAGAGCTCGAGGAACGGGATGACCCACTTTAACTGTTTTATACATAGCTCGCGCAAGAAAAACGTTTTCCACAATGGGAATATTATTTTCTTTTGCAATTTCTCTAATTTTCATGGCCATAAAATCAGCGCCTTTGGCTATCACTTCAGGTGAAATCATATTTAGAGAATCATACTTTATGGCAATCGAAAGATGGGTTGGATTGGTGACAATCACATCAGCAGTAGGCACCTTATTCATCATACGTTTGCGGGCCATCTCTCGTTGTATGTTTCGAATCTTCGCCTTGATTTCAGGATTTCCTTCTTGTTCCTTATGTTCACGTTTGGCTTCATCTTTTGTAAGCATTGTTTTTTTTCTGTAAGAAAACTTTTGATAAGCAAAATCAATAAGGGCAACCACAAACAATCCTAGCAATATCGCAAACCCTAGTTTCATGATCATTCCCTTGCCAAAGAGAAATGTTTCTGTAATTTCCATTTGCAAAAATCCAGAATACCGAGCAAGGTCTGATTTCAAAAACACGTAAACAATCGTAATAACCACAATAAATTTAAAAACAGCTTTAATGGCCTCCATAAGAGAATTAAGACTAAAAAGTCTTTTTATGCCAGCAATAGGATCAATCCTTTCAGGTTTAAAATTTAAAACGTCGGGAGCAAACAAAAAACCAACTTGCATAATATTGACGAATACCCCCACACAAAGGGCCGAAATAAAAACAGGGGCACAACATTTAAGGCCGGCCCATAAAGCTTTTTCACCTATGATTTGACGGCCTTTTTCACTAAAAGCATTTTCTAATTTTAGGCCATACAGCCATTCAATAAATTCTGATAAAATTTCGTAAATATAAATTAAAGAAAGTGAAAGTGTAAGCAAACAAGCAGCGAGCACAAGAACATTACTTAGTTCTCGTGAGGAAGAGACTTCCCCTTTTTGCCGCATTTCATCTATGCGATGTTGCGACGGCTCTTCTGTTTTTTCTGCATCACTTTCTTCTGCCAATTTATCCTCAACTTATGAATTGGAACCATTTACTTAACTGATCTGTGTACATTCTATAGGCCACCTGAAAAAATTCTTCAGAGGTTGCCACGAAAACAAGGAGGCCAATACCGATATTCACGACAAAACTCACCATTAAGATATTCATTTGTGGAACAGTTTTGGCCATAATTCCCATGACTGCATTCAACATTAAGTTTGTAAAAATAAGTGGTGAGGCAAGCATAAGGGAAGCGAAAAAAATTGATTTAAACATATCAAAAAAATACTCAGGACTATGAGCAAATTTTCCTAAATCATAAATATGAATTGAGTAAAAACTATTAAACACTCCCTTAAACATAGGAAGAAGTGCCCCTGAAGAAAGAACCAAAATGAGTATCGTCCATTGAATTAACATTTCAAATGGACCGATTTGCTGAGATGAACTTGGATCATAATAACGAATGGCCGCAAAACCTATGTTTTGAGTAATAAGAGAACCCGCAGAAATATAGATATCCATAATGGATTTTACAAAATATCCAATAACTAAACCGACAATGACATTATAGGCAGTAAGAATCCAAAAACTGTTAACACCCATATATTGAATATCTTTAATTGTCTCCGCAGAAGTTAAGGGAAAAAAAGTATACGTAATGAGCATTGTTGAAAGTATTTTTACAGGAGTTGGAATAGAAGAATTTTCCATAATCGGCAGTTGCAACATAACAGCAAGCCATCGACTAAAAGAAAGCCAAAAAGCAAGAAGCATCATGTAGTCTGTTACACGAATTTGAATCATCTTCCCGCCACAATTTTAGGAATGCTTGTTATTAAATCAAACGTAAAAGTTGTTAAGGTGTCACTCATCCAAGGAGCAAAAATAACTAAGGCCGCAACAACTACTAAAATTTTCGGGATAAAAGAAAGTGTTTGTTCATTAATCTGAGTGACTGCCTGAAAAAGAGAAACTAAAATACCCACAATCAACGCTCCTAAGAGCATTGGTGCTGAAATGAGCAGGGCAATCTTAATCGCTTGATGACAAATGTCTGTCGCAAATTCAGCACCCATTATTCACTCCTTAATTAAAGGACCTAAGTAGCGCCCCGGTTACTAACTGCCAGCCATCAACTAAAACAAAAAGTAAAAGCTTAAAGGGCAACGAAACGACAACGGGAGGTAACATCATCATCCCCATGGCCATAAGAACAGATGCAATGACCATATCTAAAATAAGAAACGGGATATAAAGTAAAAATCCAATTTGGAAAGAAGTTTTTAACTCTGAAATAACATAAGCTGGAATTAAAAACTGTATAGGAACATCATTAATATTTTGAGGAGCAGGCTTACCTGTCACATCATAGAAAAGTCCAATATCAGTCTTACGAACTTGCTTTTCCATGAATTTTCTCATGTTTTTTTCAATCGCATCGTAGGCCTGAATTGTTGTAATTGTTTTTTGATTATATGGCACAATCGCTTCATCGTAGATGGCCTTCCCAGTTGGCTGCATCACAAACATCGTCAAAAAAAGAGAGAAGCCAACAAGCAATTGGTTCGGAGGAACGTTTTGAGTTCCAATCGCTTGCCTTAAAAAAGAAAGAACAACGATGATACGAGTAAAGCAAGTACAAAGAATTAAAATAGCAGGCGCTAAAGTTAAAACAGTGAAAAGTCCCAACACTTGAAGACTATCAACTAAATCAACATTTTTTCCAAGATTGATAGAGACACCTGGAAGAGCAAAATTTGTTCCGGGAGCTTGTTGTTGAGCGAACGCGAAACTCGAAAAAAAAAATGCAGAAAGGATGGCCATCCCGTAGATTATTTTTTTAGAATTCCTTTCAGTCTGTCGAGCATCCATGCTCTTCTCCATCTTTAAGAAACATTTATTGCAGCGGTCGCATCCTCTTAATCTTGTTTTTAATTTGATCTGAAAACTTCACCTGATCTTTAACTTGCGTAGTTGAAGCATTTGCTAAAAAATTATCAAGAGCGCCTTTATCTTCGCGCTCGGCCCCTTGCGCTGGTGTATATGTTTCTTTGAGCTGCATCTCTTTATCAGCAATTTTCGCGCTATCTAGATTTGTATCAAAATTTTCGCCAACTTCTTCTTTTTCACCGTTTTTAATAAGTCCTGTTACATCTTTTATTTCTGAAAGAAATTGAATCCCGGCCTCACTTGTTCCGATAAGAAAAACCTGATTGTGCGCTTTCACCATCATAAGATTTTTTTTTGGCCCGATATAAGTTGTGTTAAGAACTTCAATCGCTTTCATATTTTGAAAAATCGCAAGTTTGCTTTTCTTAAGAATTCCTTTCTTAAGAACATTGACTGCGCCATAAAAAAGAAGGAGAACAAGGCCCAAAAAAGCGGCAAATTTTCCAATATATCCGGTAATCGAAAAAGCATCGCCGCTACTCTTTTTAACAGAGGACATAGATGTTTTAATCTTATCTTCGGCGGTTTTAATTTCTGCAACTTCTTTTTGATCCGTATTTTTCAAAACATTACTAGCGACATTGCTCTCAATCGCTTGTGGGGCCTTTTCCTCTTTTTCATTCATGAGTTTTTCAAGATAACTTTCATCAAGCTTATCAACACCAGGTTTGCGTCCCACATTTTTAGTCACAGCAGGAGCTACCTTGGGATTGCCCGCATTTTGCTTTGGAAAAATCAATTCCACTAAACCATCTTTAAGAGAAACACTCACTAGTTTTTCTTTTCCGCTAAGAGAATAAGGAAGAACCGCACGAACTCTGACCGAGTCTTTATTAAACTGATACGCCATCAAGGTTGTGTCAAAATCCTCTCCGTTTACAGAAACCTTCTTTTCAATTTTTGGCCATACAACACTATCTGGAATCACTATTTGAAGAAGTGAATCTTTAATAGTAACTTCAGGATTGTTTTTCACTAGACCAGAAACGCTCACTACAATTTTTCCAAGATTGTCATTTTGCTGATCTAATTCTACGCTATTAATTTTAACTCTAGCGTTCGCTACAAAAATCAAAGACAATGACAAAATTAAAATAATTTTTTTCATAAAAAATCCTATTTAAGAGTTTCAATTCTCTCAATGGGGCTAATGATATCTGTAAGACGTATTCCAAATTTTTCATTTACAACAACAACTTCACCTTTGGCGACAAGCTTACCATTAACCAAAATCTCAAGAGGTTCCCCTGCTAACTTATCAAGTTCCAAAACAGAACCTTGCCCAAGTTGCAAAAGATCCTTGATGAGAATTTGCGTTCTTCCGAGCTCAACTGTTACCTTAAGTGGAATATCCAAAATGAAATCAAGATTTTGGATTTTTAATTTATTAAGGGCATTGTCACCGGCCTTAACTTGATCAGCAATTTCTTCAACCTCAACACTATTGAGATCATCAACTGGTCTAAGTTTTCCCTTTTTGCCTTCCTCAGTCATATTCATCTCCGCCATAATTTACCTTCCATTTAGAACTTTCGTTACTTGTACAGCTCTATTGCCTTTAAAAATTCCAATAAGTCCTTTCAGTTTTTCGACACCTTCCACTGCCAAACTCACTTCTCCAGATGCTTCTTGGTTCAGAGGAATAATATCCCCAACCTCAAGAGTCACTAAATCGCCAACGGTCATTTCTGACTCTCCTAATTTAACAATAACACTTGCAATCGTTTCCTTGATATGAGCATTCATGGCCTGAGTCCAAATACTATCGGCCATATCATTATCGGTTTGGAAACTTGAAGAAAGTTTTTGCTTAATTGGTTCAATCGTCGAATAAGGAATGACGATCATGATGGTTCCTGAAGCAGATTCAAATTCTACTTCAAGAGTGGTTGCAATAATAACATCAGAAGGAGGAACAACACCGACGAATTGTGGATTGATTTCAGTACGAAGATATTGAGCGCCAACTCTGTGAACGGGGGCCCAAGCTTCTTCTAAATCTGAAATGGCCATATCCATAACTTTCTTCATAAAAGAAAGTTCAATTTGAGTAAATTCCTTTCCATCAATTTTTGTGAACGGACGATCAGTTCCTCCAAAATAGGAATCAATAATCGCGTAGGAAAGCTTCGATTCAAAAACCAAGAGAGCAGGGCCTCGAAGTTCATTGAAACGCATAATACACATGCAAGAAGGGATAGGAAGTGTATTAACAAATTCACCGAACTTTAATAGATCGGTAGAAATCATTGAGATAGTCGAAATTTTTCTTAATGAATTTGAAAGTGTCACTCGGAAAGAACGAATAAAACGTTCGTAGATGATCTCGAGGATAGGCATTCTTCCTCTAATCACCCGATCTTGGTTTGTTAAATCATAGGATTGAATATTTTGCTCTTCTTCCTCCTGAACAGCAATAGATCCGCCCCCCATGTCTGACATGCCACCAGAAGCTGCTCCTGCGAGCGTATCATCTGATCCACCATCATTAACAGCATTTAAGAGCGCATCAACTTCTTCCTGACTGAGTACCTGTGCCATTTCCCCTCCTGGGATTTGGAAACATTTTCAAATCATTCTTAGTTAATTTGAAATCCTACATAAAAAACATCCAACACTTTTCCATCAACGAGAAAAGAATTGATTGCTGACTTTATCTCTTCCTTAAGATAAGTCTTACCCTCAACCTTCAAAAGATCTTCTGGTTTTTTAGAATTCAAAAGGCTAATAATTCGATCTCTAATTTGAGGTTTCTTTGCTTTAAATTCTTCCTCATTTGAATCTTGTGAAAATTTTAAGACAGCTTCAAGTCGCACATAACGACGAGGCCCATCCCCTTGAGCAAGATTCGCTGTAAACCCATCGAGTGGAAAAAGGATGCCTTGATTTTCTGACTTCGCTTCGCCACCAATAGCGGGAGGTTCACCACCATGGGCCCCTGCTGGTTTTGCTTCGCCATGCCCTCCACCACCTTCACCTGCTCCCTCTTCTTTATGCGCGGCCTTTACAAGCTCTTGTAATGAAGGTTCTGTTGATTGCTTCTTGTGAATTTGAAATTGAAAAAAAGCAACAACACCCATAAGAATGCAGTTAATCACAAGCACTGCTATAATGAGCGCATTTTTTGAATTGCCGTTTTTAGGAGCACTTTCTTCTACTGGTGTTTGTTTTTCTTCGGCCATTAAACCATCCGTGGTAAAAACTTCCCGAAACTCATTGCAACGGAATCCATTTCCGATGCTCTGTCAAAAATTATACATACAAGCTGCGTTTGATTCAAGACATGAAAAAAATTATGGGAAAAAAGTGTCTTTTTTTTCTAAATAAAAGGGCAAAAAATTCCCTTTTATCCAAAACCAATGTCAAAAGCGTGACTGGTGCCAAAAGGCAACTGATTTTATCAAAAAAAAGGGAAGCAAATGCCCCCCTTTTTACGCTTTCAAATCCATTTGATCGCTATACCTTCTGGAAAACCTTCCTTCCTATCCTTGGATTTCATTTAGAAGGGCCCACAACCTTAATTTTTATTCTTTAAATTAGTCTACAAAAACATTTTTAAAAAGGGAAAGTTTATTCATCTTTTTTTTTAAATCGCCGCCTCTCGCCTCCTGGCTGCGGCGGCATACATGACTTCCTGTCAATCGCCGCCTCTCGCCTCCTGGCTGCGGCGGCATACATGACTTCCTGTCAATAAAAACCCCTCCATTAAGGAGGGGGATTACTCATCAAATAATTTTTATGGGCCAAATCTTAAAGTTTTACTTTGCCTCTTTTCTTAAGCTCTTCAACAATATTTTTGAAATACTCAACAGGATAAGCCCCACGAACAGGAACACCGTTAAGAAGGAAGCCAGGAGTTCCACTCATTTCAAATTTTTGAGCTTCAGCTTGATCTTCTTCTATACGCTTTTTAAGTTCTGGCTTGGCCATATCTGCAGCGATTTTTTTAAGATCAGCGCCAACTTTTTTTGCAACTGACTGAAGAAATTTCTCTTTTCCTTCTGAAAGTGAACGTTGATTTTTAAAAACTTCATCATGGAAAGCAAAAGCTTTTTCTGGAGATTGAAGACGAATCGCTTCGAAATAAAGAGCAGCGGCCATCGCTTGATCATGGAAACTCAAAGGAAGGTGTTTATAAATGTAACGAATATTTTTTCCATATTCTTTTTCAAGATCTTTTACAACGTTATAACCTTTTGTACAAAATGGGCATTGAAAATCAGAATACATAACGAGAGTTAAAGGAGCATTTTTATCACCAACAATCGCTTCATCTGCCCTGATATTTGGAACAAGTGGCTTTTCATATGTTTGTTCTAATTGTTTCTTTTCATCTTCATCACGTTGCTTGGCCATATCTGCTTGCGCTTTTTGAGCAGCTTTTTGTAAAGCGCCCATTATTAAAGCTGGTTTTTCCTCAATGACTTTCGTGATAATTTCAGGATTTTCAAGAAGAGTTTTTTCTACTTTCGCCTTAAAATCCTTGTCTGACATGTTACAACCACCGAGCACCAAGGGAAGAGCTACAACTATGGCCACTACTTTTGATAACTTCATTATCTTATCCTTTGTTAAAATGAATCTTTAATATATTAGGTGAAAAAGTACAGTTTCAGCAATAGCAAGATTACGCTACTTTCACTTTGTGCAATATTTATTTTTAAATAATCTACACTAACTTACTCAGGAATTGATGACAAAGGCCTTGAAATCTAACCTAAAGTTTTATTGTCCGCCTTTCTTTAACTTTTTTTTAAAGTTTTCTGTCATTCCTTCCGTAAAGAGTAACGAGCCTTAAGTAGGACCAATGCTCGGGAGCCATTATGAAAAAAATGATAACTTTACTTCTATTGACGACAATTCTCACAGGAGTTGTTTCTTGTGGGTCTAAAAACAAAGTTAATTCGAGTCAGCTTGGGGGAAGTAATTCGCCGTTTGGAAGCTCCTACCCCATTCAATATTCACAACAAGCTGTTAATGGACTCCAGCAGATTATTGCTCAAAACCAATGTACTCGTCGTCCTAGCGTGGTATTTAATGTTCAAAGTTCATATCCTCAAGGAAGTTCGAGCACAATTGGTGGAACTTTTCAAGTCGGACCTCTTTCAGGTGAAGCCGGCTCAAGTTACGTAGGTATCAATTACGCCACAAAAGACATTATGGTTGTTACAAAAATATTAAGAAGTGGCGCAGTTTTTGGGTTCAATGTGGAAATATCTTTTTGTGATAATCCAGCGCTGACCTCTCAGTACTTCTCTCAAAGAGAAATCGCATTACCTTCATCACAATACACGATAGTCAGACCAACATGCTACAATTGGCAGGTTACTCCTTTTGCTCCTTTTGGAATCACACTATATGAGCGAATTCAAAATGGTATTGGCTCTCTTACAGCGCAAGCAACCTGTGTCTACGTTGGACCATATCAAAATCCTCAAACATACCCCGGCTATTTTATGGGGACAACATTTGATGCACCTTTTTAATAGATAAAAAAGTTCATCAAGAAATATTTTATAAAAAGGCTTCATTCGTGAAGCCTTTTTAATTTTGATAAGTCTATAAAAAAATCACTTTACTCCAATACCCAAATACCTCCAGAGAAATTTTTTTAAGCTTATCAAGGGCATTGTAATTGGAATTCTTAATTTCTATTTGAGATATATCATCACTAAAATATTTTATAAGGGAGTAATTCTTTTTTAAAGTACTTGAGTAAGACAGGCAAATGTCTTGTAACTGGACAACTTAATTTATAATCTCAATCTTTAATAAATATCTTATGATCTCTTAAAGAATCATCCATGAATCTTCATGATTTTCAACTTTCATAATGAAAATTGCGCGGCCTTCCGTTTGCGCAAACGTTGCACTGCCAACAAAAACGCTCTCACAGAAACTCCTTAATTTTCTTTTTTTACCTCCCATGAGAAAGAGGTTTGCGTTTGATTAAACCTGATACATCTCTAATGCAAAAAGCTTCATTATATTTTTGATTTTATTTTCAAATTACATTATCAAATTCCATTTTTTTTGATATACAGAAAATGACTTTTTCATTGGGAAATAACATGAATCTTGAATTAAAAAACTTAGATAAAACAACATTAATCAAACAAACTCACGAAACAGTGAAGCAAGAAAAAATGCACACGATGGTTCTTTTGCAACACCTTCTTGAAATTGAAAATCGCGGGTTGCATTTAGAACTTGGGTTTTCGAATCTCCATAATTTTTTAGTGGTAGAGTTTAAATACTCTGACAGCGAAGCGGCAACGCGAGTGCAAGCAATGCGATTATTAAAAGAACATCCGGTCGTTAAAGAAAAAATCGCCGAAGGAAAAATAAGTTTAAGTCAGGCGGCCGATATCAATCGCTTTATAAAAGCAGAAACTGCGAGCGTTTCCGTTAGCAGAGCAGCGTTTTCACAAACGGAAGACCGCGCAATTTCTGTTACAAAAATCATAGAAGAAGTCGCAGGAAAAAGTAACCGCGAAAGTAAGGATCTTTTAGACAGGATGCGTTCTGCTCCTAAGGCCGCAACATACTCTATCGAAATTGATGAAGAAGCTTGGAAAATTCTTCAAGAAATTAAAAAAAAGGAATCATCAACTTCGCGTGATGGTGAATTTACTAAAAAAATTCTCAAAGAAAGACTTGAAAGATTAAACGAATTGCATTCCAAAAAGGAAAAAAAGAAAATAAATGTTGCCGCAAAACCTAAAGATAAAATCAGTAAAATTACACGCACTCGCTCTATTGAAAAAATCAAGCGAATAGAATTACTCCAAGAAGCCAATTATCAGTGCCAGTACATCTCGCCATCAACTGGCAGACGGTGTGATTGTAAAACTGATCTCGAAGTAGATCATTTGTATCCTTTTGCATGGGGAGGAACCCACGACAAAAGCAACACTCGCATTCTGTGCCGATCGCATAATCTTTTCTATGGTGTTCAGACTTTTGGGAAAGAGAAAATGACCAATTTTCGCCGCAATGACAAATGACTTTATTCCAGTAATAACCAAAGAAATAATTTATTGGCCATTATTTAAAAACGCCAGTTACAGATAGACTTGCAAATGATTAATCAAATTGCCAATTCTGCAGAAGATCAGTCAGCAGCTTTAGAGCAAATAACAAAAGCTATTAATGAGCTGAGCAAATCAACTCAACAAGCAGCGGCCATCGCCGAGGAAACTTCATCACTTTCTGCCTTAGTAAAAGAAGAAACAAATTCTTTAAACGCCTCTGTCAAAAACTATAATCTTTAATTATATGTGGAAGGCAAAATTAGAAGATCTAGCGCGACGAGCAAAATAAAAATAAATTTCACATCGCTATCTAGCCTTTGACTTGCTTAATTTCTCATGGTTAGAATTCACGCTACAAAAATTTGCACGGAGCAAATACCTTATCAAGGAATTCGAAAATGAGTCTCGCCGATTTTATTACTTATGCCATCGTCTCTGCCGGAGTCATCGCTCTTGGCATTACTGTCTGGAGTTATGCTAAAGGCCTTAAAAAATCGCCACGCGATCTTTGGCTTCTCTTTGTTTATAAAATCGTCGAATATGCTGCGTACTCAGCAATGAACATGGCCCTCATTTTATGGCTCTCTGCCGATTGCGGCCTTAGTGATGTCGCTGCCGGCTCTTATATCTCAGCGTGGTCCATGCTCTTGTCAGTTATGAACATGATTACGGGCGCCTTGCTCGACACCCTAGGAGTGCGCAAAACACTCATCATATCAATTGTCTTTTTAATTATTTCTCGTTTCTTCATGGCCTTCGTCACAAATCCAGTCATTGTTTTCTTTCTTGGTTTTATCCCTCTCACGATTGGTTTTGCGATTGTTGGGCCACTCGTTTCTGTGGCCATCAAACGCTACACTACGAAAGAAACAGCGGCCCTTGGTTTTGGACTTTTTTATGTTCTCATGAATCTTGGTTACGCCGTTGGTGGTGTTTTCTTCGATTGGATTCGTGGTTTTTATGCGACGAAAGATGCCGCAGGAAAAGTTATCAATGAAAACGCAGGAACAATGCTCCTTGGAATGCATTTTTCGACGTACCAAATGATTTTCATTTTTGGCCTTGGAGCGACTGTTATAAGCCTTATCATGGCTTTCTTTTTTAGAGATGGTATTGAGATGACTCCCGATGGCGAAATTACTGTCAACCCGCCTAAAAAAACCGGTTCAGGAATGGAAGCATTAAAACATGCGTCCACAGAAACATGGAGAACAATCACAAGTGTTGTCACGGAAAAATATTTTTGGGTTTTTATCACAATGCTTGCACTCACAGTTCCCGTTCGTACTGTTTTCTTTCATTTCCATTATACCTTTCCTAAATATGGTATTCGAGTGCTTGGTGAAGGAGCAAAAATTGGCTCCATCTATGGCGTCTTAAACCCAGTTTTAATTGTGTTACTTGTTCCTCTCGTTGCTTATTTTACAAAAAAAGTAAGTTCCTACAAAATGATGATCGTGGGGGCCACTGTTTCTTCATGCGCTTGTTTCATTGCACTCATTCCAGGAAGCGTTTTTGCAGGCCTTACAAATACAGTTTGGGGAGAACTTGTTTTCATCAAATGGCTTCGCATGGCCCCTGATCACGCTTCCCTTTTACAAAATCCTCCGACTCCTTTTTACTGGACTCTTATTCTTCTTATTTTCGTGTTCACCATTGGTGAAGCTATTTGGTCTCCACGTCTCATGCAATTTACGGCCGAGATTGCTCCAAAGGGCAAAGAAGGCTCCTATATTGCGCTTTCCGTTCTCCCTTGGTTTGTTTCAAAATTTTTCGTAGGGCCCATGTCTGGATTACTCGTAAGTACTTACACTCCGCTCGATGCGACGACAAAAAAAGCGTTGAGCGCTTATCCTGATCATTGGATGGTTTGGGTTTGGATTGGAGGAACTGCCGTCATCACTCCGCTTTGCCTTTTTGTCTTAGGCAAATGGTTTAATAAGCAAACAACACCTGAAGTAGAAGTTTAATTTATTTATTTATTTTCCCCTGTTGATCAAATTATCGACAGGGGAAATTTAAACTAACGTCCAAGAGGAATGGGGTCTGTCATTATTTTTATTTCTGCAAAGCAAGCTGTCTGATCTTTACTCGTCGAAATTTTACAATTAATCGGAATGATCGTAATTCGCGGGTGAGGTGTTATCGAAAGTTTTAGGCCTGCAAAAAACTCACTACAATACTCTCCTTCACAGCCAACTCTCCCCGTGACTTTTGTGTAAAAACCAGCATCGATCGTTGATGAAGCCTCAGTCTTAATCCCAGGGCCACACTTAATTTCTTTTGTGGTCAAATTTTCTGTACAAACACTTCCAAGACCACCTTCCAAAACAAGAAGTTCAGAATTCCATGGTTGATATTCACCTCCTGCGTAACCGGAATACTCATTCATTCCCTCTGAAGGATGGTGAAGATCAAAATCTAAAAAGACACATTTATTAACAGCGTAGCAGTACTTCGCTTTACTCTCGATTTTAAAATTTTGAAGATCCTCTGCCTTTGTTGATGCGACATTAAAATCAAAATCAAAAAGGCCTAAATTATTTCCAAGAGTGCCGCGATAGCGCAAATCAAGACTTCCTCCGGCACCTTCTGTTCCCACTTCACCAGAAACACCTGCAACACCGTACTGGTTTTTCATACCGGGGAAAATACTTGGTTTTTTCATCTCATGATGGGCACCAGTACTATGATTCATTCGATGCACATAATTTTCATCTAAAGTATCATAAATTAAATACATCATCATATCATTTTCCATGTGATAAAGATTATGACAATGAAACATCCATGCCCCACGATAGGCCGGATCTGCAAAAAATTCTAAAGTCATTTTCTGCCCAGGAAAAATCGTCGCTGTATGAAAGAGGGCCTTTTTTGCAATCTGAGCGTCAGTATCTTTTTCGTCAATAATACGAAACCAATTTCCATGTAAATGCCAAGGGTGATTCATCATACCCATGATCATATCGTTATTGATTGTCACTCTAATCCTATGTCCTTCTTTAATTTTTAAAAAAGGCATTTTCATAGAGTCATTTCCTAACTTTGTTCCCTTCACACCATCGATACGCCACTGGTAATTTTCCATACTTCCTGACAACTCTAGGTGATACTTCGAAATAGGAGCTTCAACGTGATAGACTTCAAAAGGATGAACTTCATTTGTAGGACTTGGAATACGTGATGGCAATATCTCCATTTGAGAGTAGCTGACTTCTTTTAATTGATCTTTCATTTCTGGATACGGGCCACAATTTTTAACGGCCACATTCCGAGCGCTCACAATTTTTGTAGTTTCTTTTTCCGCAATCGGGTTACTCCCCATTAAGGCCCTTGCCATTCTAGCATCATTATTATCATCAATGGATTTTGCCCTTAGCTCATAAAGAACTCCATTTTCGGGAATTTCAACAAGGACATCGTAGGCTTCACCTGTCCCAATATAAAGTTGATCAGCGTATTGAGGTTTAATGGGGAGCCCATCTTTAGCGACAATAAGCATATCTAATTTTTGATTGGGGTTTAAAGTATCAGCGTTGGCATAATCAAGGAAAAAATAAGTTGAGGCCGAGGTATTAATTAAACGAAGCCGCACTCGCTCACCTGCTTTGAAATTATTAAATTCTTTGAGACGAGCAAATTTTTGCTTAGGATATTCAGAATGAAGCATTTCCACTTTTTCAGGCTTCATGCCACAGTTTAAACAAGTCTCATCATTTACAAAAAAGGAATCATACCAAACATCGGCCTTATCCATTAAAAACATTCGCATCATTTTAAAATTTTCAATATACTCTTTTGAACAGTTTAAATTATTGAGCCAACCTTTATGAATTCGACTATCAATTTCATAAGTATTTCTATCTTCATCTCTTAAATAGTTAAGCTGTTTAAGAGTGTCTCTTTTTTTATAATCAGTAAGAATAAGAGTGCGGTCATGGTGATATCTAACACCAACTCCTCCAAACTCTTTTTTTGACTTTTCTTCCTCGGCAGGATTTGGGAAAATAATAAAGGCGCCCTTGGTATCTTGCTCATTTAAATCATGAGGGTGATACCAATATGTTCCACTTTGAAGAACTTTAAAGCGATAAACTTTCTTTTCACCTGGTCTGATCGGGGCCTGCGTAATATCTGGCACACCATCTTGATCATTGGGAAGAATCAAACCGTGCCAATGTACTGTTGTCACTATATCTTTGGCACTCATTGTTTTTGGAGTGTCGTTATAAATAATGATTTCTGCTGTCTCTCCTTCTACAAAAAAAAGTGGCGGAGCATTTGTAGGACGATTTTTTAATAAAACAGTTTTTTCAACTTGGCCAAGAGGAGCACAAGGTCGCATCTTATCTGTTTTTTCGTCCGGCTGATCATCCATTGTTAGTTTTACAAAATTTTTTTTCGCGATTAAATCAACAGCTTGTCTAAAACGCAAACTATAGGAGCGCACACCTAAATCTTCTACCCTTTCACTGCTAAGAGTTGATCCGCTAAAGCGAGGACCTGTACTAACCCCTGTGCAATAACCAAGATCACTATAGCTTTTAATCCCGGGCGCCACGCTTGGGAATGGAAGAAGCTTATCTGATGGAATGCGCAAGCGATTTGGTTTTACTGTTGGGTCGTGGGGAAACTTATCACAACCACACATTTTGGGTATCACTTGACAGGTATCAGGAGTGACAGGCATCGTCCCAGGTTGAATACAGCCTCCAGGAAGTCCAGGAGGCAAAGAAGGAGGCCCGGCCTTATCAGCAGATGAAGCAGGTATTCTGTCACTATTATTGATCCCAGTATGTGAGCAGCCCAGTAAAGCAAGAATCCCTAATTGGAAAAAAAACGATTTCATAAAAGCCTCCCTAATAAAAAGACTCTTTTTCATCGTCAGAAAATTAAAAGAACTTAACTATTTATAATTAATAATATCTGAGTTTTCATGAATCAAATATTTCTTTAAATGTAATATTTGATCCTATGAATCCACTACATGTAGATGAAATTTACACCGTCAACAAGTAGGAGATTTTATGGTTCATATTTTTAGAAATTTTAAAGTTGCATTCGTTTCTCTAGTTCTCATTGCAAGCTCTGCTTTCGCTGAGATTAATACGACCCTTTCGTTTTACAACGATGCTCTTCGTGCACAAGTAATTGGCCCAACGACCCTTAGCGCAGGTAAAAATGCCAACAATCCTTTTACAGTCAAAATAACAGACGCAAATGGTGCACCATACACAGGCATTACAAAAGAGTGGTTGTCAGGAACTGTTGAAATGACAAACATGGATATGGGCGTAACAAAAGTAACAAGAGTAAGTGACGTTTTAGATGCTGCTGGACAACTACAAGGAGTTATTGCTTTAAACCCTATTTTTTCGATGAAAGGCCCATGGAAATTATCACTCACCATGACTGTTTCTGATGGCAATGGTGGAACGATAGATGAAACTCAAACGATTAATTTTAACGTGACTAAATAATTGTAAATAATTTTATAATTCTTAGGAATAAAAAAAGGGCACAAGTAGATGTGCCCTTTTTTCCTTTTTTAAATTAGAGTTTAGAAAATTAAAGTTTAGAAAGATACTTTTGAAGTTGATTTTTAGCTTGGTTAGTCATGTCAAGAAGAAGAAGTAATCCTGAGTTTTCTCCCTGAGGATCACGCCCCACTAAAGAAATATTTCCTCCACGAGTTGTCCCAACATAGTAGCGGAAAGTAACAATACTGTTGTCAATTCCAGAGTCAAAAGGAACAAAGAAGCCAAAGACAGTCTTGCCAATATAAAATGTTACGTTTTTAAATTTCTCGATAGTAAATGCCACAGCAGGAAGAGAGCCTGACAACACGCCAGGAAGAAGACGTCCACCAGGTAGTTTTAAAGGATCAACCTGAGAACCGTAACCTTTAAGAAGTCCATTAATGTTGATAATAAATGCTAAATGAGCTCCTCCGGTAGCAGGATCAACGGCAAGATCAACATAGGAATTTTCAAGTTTAGGAATGGCGTAATGTAAAGTTCCTTCCATAAGAATTTTTTCAAAAACCATATCAATCACGATATTTTCAGATTGAAGAGTCACCTTCGGGCCAGACACCCCTGGGATTTGAATATTTGTTGTTTGTTTGCCACCACAGCCCGTAAAAAATAAACTAAACGAAAGCACAAGACACATCAGAAATGTTTTTTTCATTTTTCCCTCCACGAGAATGAATTGCTATTCGTGAAGATCGTTTCGGCGCGAATTTGATGAAGCTTTAGATTTACCTCGTTCGTTAAACGCCTGTGATTTGGAAAATTTCACTTTATTTTTAGACTTCAAATAAAACTTTGAAAGGCCTACAAAACAAAAAGAAATTAGAGAGAGAGAAGGATTATACTTACAAAGCCAAACCCCACACCAAGCCATTGCACCCAACTCAAGTTTTCATGAAAAAAATAAACGCCAGCAAAGACGGCCAAAACAAGATTTAAAATAGAAAAAATAACAATAGATTTTGAAAGATCACCGAAACGCAAACTATAGGCCCAAAAAAAAGTCCCTGTCGTATAAAAAAACATTCCCCACCAGAGAAAATTTTTCTTAAAAAAAATATCACCAATGACTTCAAAAAAAGTTCCAAATAATAAGCTAAGCCAGAAAATCATGGAATAATAATCTCCTATCCTACTTTACTTTTTTAAGATAAGTCTCAATCCCTGCGGCCACAGCAGACGAATAGGCATCTTGAAATTCATCAGAGTTGAGTCTTTTAAGTTCTTTTTCATTAGAAAGAAATCCTACTTCAAGAAGAACAGAGGGACGCTTGCTAAGGGCCAGAACATAAAACAAAGCGGCTTTGACTCCTCGATTAACCATTCCAAATTCTTTTTTGAGATGCTGACCTAAACGCACATGAATCGACTGGGCAAGGCGCCTTGAGCGAGGGGCCGTTTGTTGAATGACAAGATCAACTAAGATTTGATTCACAACGAGTGCTTCTCCTTGCAAATTAATATTTTCCACACTTTCTACTTTTTGAACGGCCTTATCATTGTGATTATCAAGATAATAAGTTTCAAATCCATTGGCCTTGTTGGCCCTTGATGAATTCATATGAATTGAAATAAAAAGATCGGCCTTAATTTTTTCGGCAAGCTCGGCCCTCTCTTCAAGAGTTACTGTCCTATCAATACTTCTTGTTAAATAAACATCAAAATTTTTTTGCTTTAATTTTTTATAAATATTTTTTGAAAGCTCAAGGGCCAAATCTTTTTCATAAAAAGACTGATTTTTAAATTGAGCAACAGCTCCCTTGTCTTCTCCCCCATGACCAGGATCAATAAGAATTGTGGCCCCAAAACTCAGTGAGGTTACATTAAGAATAATTATAAATATAACAAAAAACTTTTTTAACATTTCTTAGTAAATCTTTTTAATCATATGCCCTGGATAAAAATACTCTAAAATCTGTCGATAATTCCACCCTTTTTCTGCAAGATATTTTGCCCCAATTTGACTCATCCCAACTCCATGCCCTAATCCACGCCCCAAAGCAAAGACTTTTCCATTTTCCGCTCTAAGCATAAAATGATTTGAAGGAAAAGTAATCCGTCCAAAAAAACGTTTTAAATCCATTTTTCCTATAACTAAAACATTTTCCCCAAAATAGATGCGAACTTTTAAAGAAGAAAGCTTATCCGGTGCAAAAATAAATTCATGGCCCGCATCCTCAAGAGCATCAAAAGGGATTTTAAACTTTTTTTCGCTCACCCAATTTAAAAAATTTCGAAATACATCAGAAGGGATTTGAACTCTCCAAATATTATCTTTTCTTTGAATTTCATCTGGGCAAGCGACGGCCCGATACCCCTCTACTTTATTTCCCCAAATTTGTTCAGGTAAAAAAGTTTCCCCACCACATTCTGCGTGAAAAAAAATAGGAGTCAACTTGCGAGTTGCTTTAGTAAAAAGAACTTCGCCTTTTGTGGCCCTTGCGGCCTCAAGTGTATTTTCTGTAATATCAAAAAAAGTGCCCCCTACTTGGTGCTTTTCTGAACTTTCAACATCATAAAACGTATTGTACTTAGCACTACGACTTGCTTCTTGCGTTTCTATTTTATCAAGAGCGTAACTTCGAGCGGCCACAGCTTGGGCCTTCAGCGCTTCAACCGGCCAGCTTCCATGCATTTCCTTTGCAAGTAAGGGAGCAATATAACTTTCCATAGGAATTTCGTTCACAACATCGCAACTTTCACTCTTTGGGTTCCCAAGAAGAAGCAAACGTCCTTGATAACGTTCACGCCCAAGCGTAAGAAGTCCTGTTTCGGATGAAAGGGTTGCTAGTAAAACTGCTGAGCCTTTTTGCTTTCGAAGAGCACTAATCCCACCACAGCGAAACTCTATTGTTTTTTTTCCCTGATAAAAGCGCACATTGTTTGAAATAAGAAGATCTCTTTTTACATCTAATCCTGAAACTTCAAGATTTGTTAACGATCGGGCCACCATCACACGAATTTTGGGAATGTCTTCTGTTGAAATTTGATTTGAAATCATACCTAAACGAGCAACGGCAAAGGCATCGTTGTTTAAAATACAAAAAATAAAAAAGCACCATACACTTTTAAACAACTTTCCTCATCCTTGAAGATTATTTTGTTCTTCGTGAACCTAGATCATCATAACCTGAATATCGGTCCAGACTCAAGAAGCATCTAATAGGGGCAAAAGTTGACGTCTTTGCTTTTTATTTATCGCTAAAGATTTCCAATGATTTTCATCACTTTTTGTAAATCTTCCCAGGCCACTTTTTTATTGCTTGGACTACTCATAAGAAAATCAGGATGAAAAGTTGGAATAACTAAGAAATCATGTTGGGTATTATTAAAAATAATTTTTTGAGCAAAGGACTGTCCATGAATTTGGGCCATCCGTTCTTTGCGCGCAAGAAGTAGATTCGCGGCCACGGCGCCTAGAGGAATAACAACCTGTGGTTTAAGAATGCCAATTTCGCGATAGAAATTTTTAAGGCAATGTTTTGCCATTTGATCAAAAACTAAAGAATCTTCTGTGGAACGAAAACATTTTATGGCCAAAGTGCAAGCATATTCCCCTTCGGAAAGTTTCATCGCAGTGATCATCTTTTTTAGAAGTTCTCCTCCTTCACCAGGAAAACATTCTTTTTGTTCAGGAATTTTTTTAGGGCAATCTCCCACAAAAAGAACCTTAAAAGGACTTTTGAAATTTATCTTATCAAGTTCGTTTACAACGAATAAGCGCTTTGAAATGGCCTGCTCGGGACAAAGAGAACAATTATCGACAGCCTCACTGTAGGAAATCATTTTTTCAGGAAGATCTTCATTAAGAGTTAAAACTTGCAAACCTTCCTCATGGCGACAATGAAGTTCTCCCCCTTCTAATTTTAAATTTTTTTCAACTTGAGGAACTATTAATTGGGGTTCGACTTGCTGAACCTGAAGTGGAATTTCTTTTTTATCTTCATTTTTATCTTCTTCATTATTCACTTTTTCTTTAACTTCTTCTTTATCAAAACTATTTTTAAAAGCAGCTAAATACCAAGGAGCGGCCTTAAAGAGTTGGGAGGCAAAATCCTTTGCAAGAGGCCCACGATCCGCTTCAAATTTGGCCGTTTCCTGATTTAACCGAGTAAATATGTTACTTATGTCCATTAAAAAAACCTCTTTCGTGCTGGGCAATAATTTCATTTTTACATTTCTTACAATAATCAGTAAAGCCGCAACTGCTTTGCGCCGAAATGGTTTCATACGCAGGCCAAAGGAGCAAGCAATGGCAGATACAGATTTCAAATTCGAACGTTTCGAAGAATACTACGGCGATATCACTCAAGTGAAAAAGATAATGGATTGCTGTAAAATTTGTGGGGGGAAGTTAATTCAAACCCACCTTGCTGATTATAAAAATTTTCTTGTCCAAGAAACGGCTCGCTGCCCGGAATGTGGCAATGGAAATAAAAAAACGATTCATATTTTAAATTAAATTTCTCCAGCAAACTTTCCAAGAACCCTTACACTTTCTTCCTTATGATGGAGCCGCCTGGAAAAACGATGGGCCTCATCACGCATCTGAGTCATCATTCGAAAAAGAGGACGACACTTATTTAAAACAAAAGGATTCATACGGCCTGGGATAACAAGACGTTCTTCTGTCCTTTTTTGGGTTTTCGCCTTAGCAATTCCGACAACAGGAACTGAAAGGCCTTCCTCTTTTAAAACTTCGAGAAAAATATTTACTTGCCCAATACCACCATCGACAATAAAAACATCGGGAAGCTGCCCATGTTTTAAACGACGAGTAAGAACTTCCTTCATCATCGCAAAATCATTATTTCCTTCTGGCCGAACCTCCAAATGATAATGCCTATAACGTTTTTTCTCTGGACGTCCCTCGTAAAAAACAATTTGTGAAGCCGTCGGAGAGGTCCCTTGAAAAATGGCAATATCATAACACTCCAAAGTTTTTGGCCTCTCCTTTAAATTTAAAAGTTCTGCAAGACGATGAAGTCCAACATAAACGCTCGCTTCATTTTTAAGACGAAGTTCCTGCATCCCCTTCGCCTGTTCAAAGGCCAACTTGTGAAGGCCATCATATTTTCGCCCTGGAGTTCTTACTTCAATATTTTCTAAAGCTTTTTCAAGAAGAGCTCTTTGTTTTTCATCAAGTTCTATCACCAAAGCTTGAGGCAAAGAATCTTCACCCGAAGTATAATACTGAAGAAGATAGCGGCAAATTTCTTGAGATTCCTCTTCCGAAAAATCGGCCTTAAGAAAATCAAAATTTTTATGGCCTAAAAGAAGTCCATTTCGAATCATATAAAGAGAAATATCTAATTCTGACTCTCCTTCATACCAAGCGACAATATCAACATTACGCTTGCCACCTTCGATCTCCACATTCTCCTGAGTAGCGATATTTAAAAAAGTCTCAAGCGATTGTACGTAATCTCTAAACATCGCCGCTTGCTCAAATTCTTCTCTCTCCGCGAATTCCATCATTTTAAGACGTAACAACTCTAACGATTTTTTTCCTTTACCTTCTAAAAAAGAAAGTGCCTGCTCAAGTTGTTTTTCGTATTCATCAGTTGAAACAAGCCCTACACAAGGTGCTGTACATTGTTTCATTTGATATAAAAGACAAGGTTCTTTTCTTCCCTTAAATTCATGAGGTGAGCAATCTCGCAACAAAAAACTTTTTCTTAAAATGCGAAGGACTTCAGAAATATTACTTCCATCTGGAAAAGGGCCATAGACAATTTTACCTTTTTCGCGTTTGAGTTTTCTTACATATTGAAGTCGAGGATAATTCTCAATCTTATCAACTAAAACATAGGGGTAAGATTTATCATCTTTAAGGCGAATATTATATTTAGGCGCATGCTTTTTAATAAGATTGTTTTCTAAAACAAAAGCTTCTGTTTCATTCTCCGTAATGATGAAATCAAAATCCGTGATGTGTGAAACCAAGAGCTCTGTTTTAATCGTTTTTGAAGAATGATTAAAATAAGAACTCACACGATTTTTTAAATTAAGGGCCTTCCCAATATAAATAACCGCTTCATCGGAGCGTTTCATGAGATAGCAGCCGCTTTTTTGAGGCAAAGAATTTGCTTTTTTTAAAAGCTCTTCAGTGCGTGGAGTCTTTACAATGCTGGTCAATTTCCTTACTCTCCTGAGTACTTTAATTTTTATTTTCTCGCGGTGCGAGACAAACCAAGAAGGTTTTCATGACTATCGGCGTCGGAAAAGAAGTCCTCTCCTATTGTAGCAAATGCAAGCTCACTTTGGCACACACAATTACAAACATGAAAGACGCCAAAACGATTGGCAAAGTTGAGTGCAAAACGTGCAAGACAACTCACGCCTACAAAGATCCTTCAAAAGTTAAGGCCAAAGGAACTTCAAAACTTACTCAGCAAAAAAATAAAACAGCTGACTCTGTCTCCGATATTTGGATGGCCGCCATTAACAATTCAAAAGCAAAATCAAAAAAATATACCATTAAGCAAAAATTTGATCTTAAAGACATCATTGATCATCCAACATTTGGCCCAGGCGTTGTTGACCGCTTAATTGATAATAATAAAATTCAAGTGATCTTCCGTCACGATATTAAAACTTTGGTTCATAATAAAATTTAATATCTTTGTAATGTTTTTCAAAAAATGATTATAAAAAAAGGGGCCAATGGCCCCTTTCATTTTTTCAAAATTTTTAATCAAAGGATATTAGTAGATACTTGCGTAACCACCAATATTAATTCCAAAATTTCCACCAAGTCCTCCACTAACACCGTACTGTGCACCACCTGAGGCTGGATACATTCCCGTTGATCCACCGTACATCCCACCGTACATTGAACCTGTGCTCATGTTGCGATAATAATCTTGACCGGCCGTTTGATACTGCTGATAAAGATTTTGAGAAATTCTTTGATCCATCGCCGCATTGCCTTGTGCTCTCGCATACCCAGCTTGATTTTGCATAGCTGCTCCCTGCTGAGCTTGATACTGCTGCTGCATCATTTGCTGATATTGTTGTTGCTGAGTCATCATCCCATTATATTGGCCATTAAAATTTCCTGGCTGATTTCCCCAGCCTCCTGAGTTGCCCCAGTATCCTCCAGCGCCGCCACTATTGGGATTCCAACCACCGACGCCCATATTTCCGTAATCAAGACCACCGCCCACGCCGCCACCAATATTGACTCCAGGGTAGCCATTCATTCCACCTGAACCATTATAGCCCCAAGGATTATTTATTCCGCCATTTGGATAACCACCATACCCTCCACCGCCTCCACTACCTGGACATGGGGGCTGATAACAAAAAATGCCACTACCACCACCTCCTCCGCTAACAGTATCATTTAATCCCCAACCTCCAGGGACACCACCGATGTTAGGAATTCCTCCTCCACCACCAATAGAAACGCCCCCCCCTATTCCAGGGTAGCCAGCTCCACCACCAATACCGATGCTTGGATAAATACTGCCAAGACCACCACCAATTCCTCCACCAATATTTATTCCACCGCCAATGCCGCTACCGCCACCAGGGTAACCATATCCTCCGGCGCCAGGATAACCACCGATTCCGCCACCAATATTAATTCCTCCGCCTGCACCAGGGTAACCATATCCACCACCAGGATAGCCGTATCCTCCGCCGCCACCAGGATAACCATATCCTCCAGCTCCCGGATAACCGCCTAATCCACCACCTATATTTATTCCACCACCGATGCCATTTCCGTAACCACCACCAGGGTA